>Ga0209828_1000182_pt1 | contig 58777 bp, 60 predicted proteins | sample MaitaG_FD_187429 | JGI IMG/M metagenome (GOLD analysis project Ga0209828, IMG submission 187429) | Marine algal microbial communities from Maine, USA - Maine_Asex2 metaG (SPAdes) (version 2) | ecosystem: Host-associated > Algae > Red algae > Unclassified | place: Maine, USA | collected 2015-01-05
ACAAGGTCAGATCAGGTCTGGCCGCCATCAGCTTGCGGATCTTCGACTTGAATTCCAGCACCGTATGACCGCGCTTCATGGCCGCGAGCACTCGATCCGACCCGCTCTGTACCGGCAGGTGCAGGAAACTTACAAGCTCAGGCACGTCACGATACGCTTCGATCAGAGCGTCGTTGAATTCCACCGGATGGGAGGTGGTGAAACGAATTCGCCCGACCCCCTCGATGGCCGCGACGCAACGGATCAGCACGGCCAGGTCGGCCTTGCCACCGCCGTGCATCGGCCCGCGGTAGGCATTCACGTTCTGCCCGAGCAGGTGTATTTCACGAACGCCCTGTTCTGTCAGCGCCATCACCTCATCGAGCACATCGTCGAGCGGACGACTGATTTCCTCGCCGCGCGTATACGGCACGACGCAGAAGCTGCAGTACTTGCTGCATCCTTCGATGATCGAGACGAACGCACAGGGCCCGTCGGCGCGAGGCTCGGGCAGTCGATCGAATTTCTCGATCTCGGGGAAGCTGATGTCGACGACCGGCCGGCGCGAGGTCTCGGCACGCTCGACCAGATCAGGCAGGCGATGCAGCGTCTGTGGTCCGAAGACCACATCGACGAACGGCGCTCTGGCATGAATGGCCTCGCCTTCCTGGCTTGCGACGCAACCACCGACACCGATCACCAGCGGGCGACCGCCACTATCCGCGCGCGCCTCCTTCAGCTCGCGCCAGCGGCCCAGTTCCGAGAACACCTTCTCCTGCGCCTTCTCCCGAATGGAGCAGGTGTTCAGAAGGAGGATGTCTGCCTCGGCGGGCTCGCTCGTCGCTTCAACCGGTCCCTGGTCTGCCAGTACGTCCAGCATCTTCGCAGAGTCGTACTCGTTCATCTGGCAGCCGTGGGTCTTGATGAATACTTTTCGGGTCATCGCTCGGAATAGTGAGGATTGCAGACGTCAACAGAGAGGCGGCAAGCGCAGGCCACGCCATGCTCGTCGACAGGGTACACCCTGCGCCACCGACGTACCTGCAACGACCGGCATCGGCTGTCATGCGAGATCGTCAACTGCGGACCTTGCGGAGAGCTGCACAGAACGAACATCAAACTATTTACCGTTTCCAAGGACCATAAATACTGGGTATACTGTTTGCAACGACAATTTAATTAGTTTTATTCGACCAACACGCGTGTCCACCTCCCCAACTCGCACACTTGCCGAACTGAACCGACTCCGCCGCGAGGCCGTGGCGTTGCGGCTCGACGGTGCGACCCTGGCCGACACGCGTCGCCAGGTCGGGCTCAGTGCACCAACCATCACCGCTGCTCTGCGCGCTTATCGATCCGGTGGCTGGGACGCTGTCGACGTCGGTCCACGGGGCCGCCCGAGCCTGACTGTCGCCGCCAGCACGGAAGATCTGCCGGCGCGGTTCCGTCAGGACGCCCTGCAGGGCGCAGCTGGCCAAGCCGGCTGCTGGTCCCTCGACGCCGCCATCGACTGGTTCAAGCGGGAAGGCATCACGGCCAGCCGATCGACCGTTGCGTCTCGCCTGGCCGACTGGGACCTGAACCCGCCAAGCAGACATCGCCGCCTGGTCGAATCGACCGGTACTGAATACAACCGCTTCGCCCGGCGAGCACGACGCCAGGGTGCCCAGGTTCTCTGGCTCGGCAGCCGACGGACCAGCGACGACCAAAGCCAGCTGTTCGCACATGAACCGCGCGGACGCGCGTGGTGGGTCTTGCTGGAACAAGCCCCCCGGACAACCGACTGGCTGGCCTTTCTCACGGCTCTGGACGCGAGCACCGAACAGCGCATCGCACTGGTCATGCCCGGTATGCATCTTGTACGTGATCCCGCCATCGCGGCGTGGCTCGAGAAACGCGCTGTCGAGCATGTGCTCGTCATCGACCCCATCGACGCTGCGGGCACTCCCCGCGCACCCCAAACAGCCCGCACACGGGCCGAGGACTTTGCAGTGAACACCGCCCGGAACACCGAGCTCAACGCAGCCCGGAATGCAGCCCAGAACGCCACCCAGAATGCAGCCCAAGACGCCGCTCTGGGCAATGAACCGACAGAGGCGATCTCGCGTCGCCCGCTCACGCACCTCGAACGGCTCGAGGCCGAGAGCATCCATATCATGCGCGAGGTGGTCGCCGAGGCGGACAACCCCGTCATGCTCTACTCCATCGGCAAGGACAGTGCGGTCATGCTGCATCTGGCGAGAAAGGCCTTCTACCCCGCGCCGCCGCCCTTCCCCCTGCTGCACGTCGACACGACCTGGAAATTTCAGGCGATGTACGCGTTTCGCGAGCGCATCGTCGACGAATACGGCCTTGAACTCATCCGTCACGTGAACCCGGACGGCCTGGCACAAGGCGTCAACCCCTTCACCCACGGGTCAGCCTTGCATACCGACATCATGAAGACCGAAGGACTGAAGCAAGCGCTCGACATGCATCGCTTCGACATCGCCTTCGGTGGCGCGCGCCGCGACGAGGAGAAGTCGCGCGCGAAGGAACGCGTGTTCTCGTTTCGCACCCCGCAACATCGTTGGGAACCGAAGGACCAGCGACCGGAACTCTGGTCGCTGTACAACGCGCGCAAGCGACAGGGCGAGTCGATTCGCGTCTTCCCGATCTCGAACTGGACGGAGCTCGATGTCTGGCAGTACATCCACCGCGAGGAAATCCCGATCGTGCCGCTCTACTTCGCTGCCGAACGACCGGTGGTCATGCGCGATGGCATGTTGATCATGGTCGATGACGATCGCATGCCGCTGCACGATGGCGAGGTACCGGAAATGCGCAAGGTCCGCTTCCGCACGCTCGGCTGCTATCCGCTGACCGGCGCCGTTCCCTCAGAAGCATCGACGCTGGAAGAGGTCATCCAGGAGATGTTGTTGACCAAGACTTCGGAACGCCAGGGCCGCATGATCGACCACGACTCGGCCGCCTCGATGGAAAAGAAAAAGCAGGAAGGCTACTTCTGATGAACTCGACGACAACAACCTCCGAAAGCGGATTCCACGAAGAATCCGAACGACTGATCGCCGACGACATCGCGGGCTATCTCGACGTTCACGAAAAGAAGAGCCTGCTGCGCTTCATTACCTGTGGCAGCGTGGACGATGGCAAGAGCACACTGATCGGCCGGCTCCTGTACGAATCCAAGGTCATCTTCGAGGATCAGCTCGAAGCGGTAACCTCCGACTCGAAGAAGTGGGGCACGCAGGGCAAGGAGATCGATTTCGCTCTGCTCGTCGACGGGCTGGCAGCCGAACGGGAGCAAGGCATCACGATCGACGTGGCCTACCGCTTCTTCTCGACTGACCGGCGCAAGTTCATCGTTGCTGACACCCCCGGACACGAGCAGTACACCCGCAACATGGTGACCGGCGCCTCGACCGCCGACGTGGCCGTCATTCTCTGCGATGCGCGGCAGGGCATCCTGACCCAGACGCGCCGTCACAGTTACCTGGCATCGATTCTCGGCATTGGCCATGTCGTTCTCGCCGTCAACAAGATGGACCTCGTCGACTTCGACGAAGAGACCTTCATCGCCATCCGCGACAGCTACGCGAGCTTCGCGAGCGAACTCGGCATCGAGCGGGTCACCGCGATTCCCATGTCGGCGCTGACCGGCGACAACGTGACCGCGCCGAGTGAGGCCATGCCCTGGTATCACGGCACGACGCTCCTCTCCTGGCTCGAAACGGTCAAGGTCGATATCGAGCGAGCCGAAGAGCAAGCCTTCCGGTTGCCGGTGCAATGGGTCAATCGTCCGAATCTTGATTTTCGCGGCTATGCGGGCACACTCGCCAGCGGTCGCGTCCGGCCCGGTGACGCCATTCGCGTACAACCCTCGGGACGCACCAGCACGATCGCGAGAATCGTCACTATGGATGGTGATCTCGACGAGGCCCGTGCCGGCCAGTCGGTCACTCTGACACTGGCTGACGAGATCGATGCATCCCGAGGCGACATGATTTCGGCGGGCGATGCACCGGCGAGTGTGGCCGATTCATTCGAATCCACCATTGTCTGGATGCACGACGATGCACTGCTTTCCGGTCGGCCGTACCTCCTGAAGATTGGCACCAAGACCGTCAAGGCGTCCATCACTGCCATCAAGCATCAGGTCAACGTGAACACGCTCGAGAAAAGCGCTGCCCGCGAACTGCCGTTGAATGGTATCGGTGTCTGCAACATCAACACCGACCAGCCGATCGCCTTCGACAGCTACCAGGACAATCGCACCACCGGCGCGTTCATCCTGATCGATCGATCAAGCGGTGCAACGGTTGGTGCCGGCATGTTGCACTTCGCGCTCAGACGTTCCGACAACATCCACCATCAGGCGGTCGATGTCGACAAGACGCTGCGCGGCACCCTGAAGGGGCAACAGCCGGCCGTCGTCTGGTTTACCGGACTCTCGGGTGCAGGCAAGTCGACCGTCGCGAACCTGGTCGAGAAGAAACTCGCCGCGCTCGGTCGTCACACCTATCTGCTGGACGGTGACAACGTGCGCCACGGCCTCAACCGTGACCTCGGCTTCACCGACGCCGATCGGGTCGAGAACATCCGCCGCATCGGTGAAGTCGCGGGCCTCATGGTCGACGCCGGATTGATCGTGCTGACCGCCTTCATCTCGCCCTTCCGGGCCGAGCGCGCTCTCGCACGCTCGTTCGTGAGCGAGGGAGAATTCATCGAGGTCCACATCGACACGCCGCTGTCGATCGCCGAAGAACGTGATCCGAAGGGCCTCTACAAGAAGGCACGCCGCGGCGAGCTTGCCAATTTCACCGGCATCGACTCTCCCTATGAGCCGCCTGAATCACCCGAGCTGCTGGTCGACACGTCTCAGCTCTCTGCGGAACAGGCAGCCGAGCGAGTCGTCACGGAGTTGCGCAAGCGCGGATTTCTCGAAGACGCTGGTGCGGAGATGTCGACGGAATAAGGCGGGCGGGGAGGCAAGGCCGTCGGTCAGTTGCCGGCGTCCTTGTCGTCCCTTGGCTTATCGCGTCGTCCATCCGAGTCGTACCAGGTCCGACACAGGCGCTTCGAATACAACGCGCCCGGTATGAAGACGATCGCTGTCTGCCGGGCGAGTTGCAGCGGGCTGTACCAGTCGAGCTTGCGTACCGAGGTCACGACCGGGGCGATATCCAGTATCTCGAACGTCATGCCGCGCCGCTTTGCAAGCTTCTTCAACGCACGCGAGAGGTAGATCTCCTCACCGGCGTAAACCCTGACACTGAACCCTCCGACCGCCTCGAAGGCATCACGCCGGCAATACACGAAGCAACCCGCCGCCAGTCGAAATGTGGTGCCGATCCGGTTCCACAGGTTCATGCCCCGGCGCGCGGCAGCGCCGACGGGTCGATCCGGCGCGATGGTCGAGCCACCACCGATAACCGTGCCTGCGGCAAGTCTGTCGAGCGAGGCTTGCAGAAGCGCTACGCGACACCAGGAATCTGCATCGATGAATATCAGCGCATCGGCTGTGGTGCCAGCCGCGCCAGCGTTGCGAGCACGGGCGATCTGATTCTTCCCTTCGAAGACGACCTTTGCGCCTGCTGCTCTTGCGATGTCAGCGGTATCGTCACTAGAATTGTTGTCGACGACGATCAGCTCACCTTGATGCCCGATGACCTGTCCCATTGCAGCGGATATCCGGGCAATCGACTGGCCGATGAAGGCCGCTTCGTTCCAGGCGGGAATGATCACGTTGTAGCGCACTCATCAAGGGTAGCGCGGATATACGGACAACGTCTGTCGATCGGCCAGTCAATCACCCATCAACCGATTTCAAGGCATTCAGGGCGAGCAAGCACACTCTGCTACCGACAGGCATACTCTGTCTGTGTGCACCCATCGTCATCGAATCAGAGACTTCCAGAGTCCGTCGCTGATCGGGCGAAGCCACTGTCGCGTAGACGAGCTTGATCGTTGGCCAGTCTCTTGCGAACGGCTTGCGAACGGCTTGCGACCCGGCTCATCGTCGCGATAGTCGAAAATTCCGATAATGCATTTTCACGGGTGGGAACCTCATGAAACCTGAAAGAGACCTCGAGAAGACGTACGCGAACAAGGAGTTTGTGGAAAAACTGCGTCGCCTTGCCGATTGCATCGAAGCCGATGAGCAGTTCGAGATCCAGATTGCGGGAGAGCGCATCTATGTGCCGGTACGCGCAACCTACAGTATCGAACACGAACGCAGCGACAACGAGGAGGAAGTCGAATTCCAGATCAAATGGGAACACGCGTCTCCGTGAGGTCTTCATCCGCATGCTGGCTACATCGGCGTTGACCGTTGTCGCTACGGGGGTCGCATTGACGCGTCCTTGAGCAGTTGACTGCTTTGCCACAACAGGCCGCGTGGACATGATTCCGGATTTGCCACGCGTTCTGGCGGGTCCGATTGTTCGACACGTGCAAGCCGATCGCCTGAAGCTGTGGCTCGTGACGACGTGCCCGACCCTCTGGCGAATTCGAATCAGTTTCGCTGGCGATGTCATACAGGACAGGGCCCTGCTTGCCACAGAGCAGACGGAACTGGCTATCGGCGAGCGCGCGGTGATTCAGCTGCTGGAGGTACACGCCGATTCACCCTGGCCTGTGGATCGCCTGCTGCACTATGACGTCGGGTTTACCGACAACGGCGTGAACTGGGTAGGTGACTGGGCACCACACCTGTGTCACGACGGCCACGCCTCGCCGCACCTGGTGATTCACTCTCGAATCAAGCGGATCCTGCACGGTTCCTGCCGCAAGCCACACCATTCCTCGGACGATGCACTACGCCGCGTCGACCGGGAAATCGAGCTCTGCGGGTCGCGAGGAGAAAGTCGACCGACTTTGTTGTTGATGACGGGCGATCAGGTCTACGTGGACGACGTTGCCGGCCCGACGCTCAACGCCATTCACCAACTCAGCGATCGACTGGGACTGTTCGACGAAATCATCAGCGGTGCAACAGTCGGTAGCGGCACTGAACTGGTGCTTCACGACGACACCTATTATCGGCGATCAAGCTTGCTTCCACAGATCAGGGAAAACGCAAGCGTTGTCGAGCGCTTCTTCGGGGGAGCGCGCAAGCCGATCTTCACGACCGCGAATGCGGAGAATCACCTGGTGTCCCTCGCGGAGGTTCTGGCCATGTATCTGCTGGTCTGGTCTCCCATACCTTGGTCGCTGCTCAAGTTGGCTGAACCCCCACTGCCGACGTCACTGCGCAGACGCTATCGAAAGGAAGCCGTTCGGATCGATGGATTCGTCGATGGCCTGCCACAGGCTGCACGCGCGCTGAGCCATGTACCGTCCTACATGATTTTCGATGATCATGACATCACTGACGACTGGAACCTGTCGCTCGCCTGGGAACAGACAGCCTACGATCATCCCTTTTCGCGCCGAATTGTCGGCAATGCACTGATTGCGTACGCGGTATGCCAGGGCTGGGGTAACGGCTCGGATTGTCTGCAGGAACACCTGGATGATTGCAAGGCGCTCTTCCGTAAACCGGATGATGGCGTCAATCACTTCGAGGAAGGGCGGCACGATGCGCTGATCGAGACATTGCTCGCATGCCGTGGATGGCAATATTCGCTGGACACAGACCCCGTCTTGGTGGTGCTCGACACGCGCTCGCATCGGTGGCATCGTCGCGACAAACCTTCACGACCGTCGGGCCTGATGGATTGGGAAGCGCTGACGGCATTTCAGCAACGCATCATGGGCAATCCTTCGGTCATCGTCGTGTCTTCTGCACCGATTTTCGGTGTCAAGCTCATCGAGATCATCCAGGGCATCTTCACGTTCTTCGGGAAACCGCTGTTGGTCGATGCGGAAAACTGGATGGCTCATCACGAGGCTGCCACAGTCATTCTCAGTATTTTCGAACACCGTCAGACGCCGCAGACATTCATCCTGCTCTCCGGCGACGTCCACTATTCGTTCGCTTACGACGTGCGGCTGCGTTATCAGCCGGAATCTCCGGCTATCTGGCAAATCACGAGCAGCGGCATCAAGAATGAATTCCCCGCTGTACTGATCGAGTGGCTCGATCGGCTGAATCGCTGGCTGTTTGCACCCTGGTCGCCGCTCAACCGCTTGACGCAACGCAGCGCGTTCCGCATCTGGCCTCGTCTGCCGGAGGGACGCGACGCCGGCGAGCGTCTCTGGAATCATGCAGGTATCGGCGATGTGAGAATCCACAGCGATGGTCGCCCCGAGAAGATCAGGCAACTCGATTCCGCTGGCGGTGGGACGGTGTTCAGAGAAGGCCTTCGTGAGGATTAGACTCGAAAGGATCAGACCCGACCCGAGGTAGCCATCGGTTTCCTCGAATCGCACTGTCGGGCGGCACCATCGGGCGCTTCCGGGTCGCGCTCCCGTGCCACCGGCTACCCCGCTATAGCGAACTGGCGCTCGACAACGCCTCTGGCCCAGTCATTCAACTCCTCTCCGAAACAACAGATCAACGCGTCGCCTTCGAAGACCGTACCGACAATCAATCGACCTGCGGCCGCCATGCCGCCGACGGGTCCCGAATCGATGAGCAATTGTCCGTCTTGCCGTGCCCTCGCACCCAGATCCTCGTGGACGACCTTGACGATGTCCTGCGTCTTCAGACACTTCACCAGGGGCGTACAGGTCGCACGCAGCCTGGGCGGATCGAGAACCGTGTCGATCATGACCTGTGCGGTGATCGAACTCTCACCGTCATGCAGTCTCCAGCCTGAATCGACCAGCTCGATATCAGGATCATCGACGACCTTGAACTTCAGCAAGCCGGCATCGTGCAGTGCCAGTAACATCGCTACCGCCTCCACCGGGGGCCCGAACGCGTAGCGTTTCATTCTCTGATCGAGCGCCATGGCCGCGTGCATGGCCTCCCCGTCAACGTCCAGAAATCGAAGGCGTGCGTAGAACGTCGGCTGGAAATGTCGCCATACCTGCCCGATACAATAATCCAGGCCAGGCTCCTCGTGATCGGTGGCCATATCCATGAAGGTCTGCAACAGCGTCGCGGCGCACGCCGTCCTGTCCACGATCACCGGGTCCGCCGTTTCCGGATCCAGAAGCCACTGTCTGGCCAGTTCTCGCCAGGCAGCGGCACTCTGCCCTGCAGGCACCCCGGACCTAGAACGCGGCGTCGAGCAACGCGCGAAAACCGCAGACGCTGCTGACGATACGATATCGACAAGGAGCATCTTCAGCTCATCACCGCGACAGGCTGGCGCAGCCGACAACAGCGCCTCGTCGGCCGAACTCATCATCTCTTCATCGGGCTTGAACCGCTCATCAAGGCCCGCATTCAGAGGCTTCGGCGCAACCGGCTGACCATCCAGCGAGAAGGGCAGCATCGTCTTCGGTTCCCGTCCCGAGCGGCGATAGGCAAGCGTGCCGCGCGACGGGTCCTGAGAAACGAATTGTCCACCGCGTCCCAGGGTCAGCGACTTGACGACGTCGATCATGCTCAGACCCAGACCTCGAAGCGCAACGACAGTATCCGCATCGATCTCTGCCGACTGGATGATCGATTCACTCGGGTAGGGATCCTCGAAGAGCGTTCCATGCTGACGCCAGCGTTCCAACGCGTCGTCCGGGGTCGCGCTCTGATGCCCTATGCTCAGCAGCACTTCATCGAACGGCGCCTCCGATACAGACGGACGGGTCGTCAGCGCCCATCGGCGGCTCGCGGCCGCAATGTCGCTCACCTCGACCGAGTTCAGCCGAATCGTCGACGAGTCCGCATTGAACTCGAGTATCGACTCCAATCGAGCTTGCAGATAACGACCTATTTCTGCCCGCGGCGGGAAGTGATCCTGCTCGCGACTGACGACATCGAACCGATCCTGATACCAGTCCGTGAAAGACTTGAAGCGGCCAAAGCCCGGTGCGCCATCGACAGACTTCCGAGTCGCCATGGGAATCTCTCGAAAGGGCATGTTGAGTTGATTGGATTGTGGCTGATCCGGCGCGTAATTGGGTCCACAACCGGGGTACTGGCTGGCCTCGAACAGCACAATTTCGACAGCTGGATCATCCTCGCGCTCGGCCAACTGCTCGATCAGGCGCTCGAGGGCGACCAACCCGCGAGGACCGAGCCCGACTATCGCGATTCGTGGTGCGCTCACAGGCTGTGTCGCCTCGGCTGCGCTGTCTCTGCGAGGCCTCACGCGTCCGCTCAGCGAGTCATGCCAGCCGACAGGGCGTGCAATCGGTTCAATACAAGCCCAGCAGTTTCAATACGACGATGACGACGACAACTACGCCGATGATGTAGAAAATGTTCCTTGGCACGGTAAAGAACTCCTCCAGGTTTCTGGTGCACGATCGACTATCGTCACCTTCGCGAGTATGCGCACACACGACGATAAGGCATCCGGAGCAGCTCGGTTTGTCGTGATGGGCGATATTGAAAAAAGTACTCCGGGCGCGGCAATGCCCTGCAGACCTCTGCATCGGATCTGGTCGGTCGGTCATCGACCAGCGCTAGCAGGTGCTGGCGTTCGCCAGACCGACAAGCAAGTCTGCGCTCGAGACCCCGGGGGCAGGCTCAGACAAATCGATCTCGAAGCGCCTCCTTGACTTCGCGACTGGCCTGCAAGCTACCCAGAATCGTTATCGATCCGATGGTAGCGCGGACCAGTTCGCCAGAGACATCGCTACCGAATCGCGCCAGTCCGACGACTCGAATGTGCAGCAATTCGCCAGCCTCACGCACCCGTTCCAGATCCTCTCGGGCGAAGTCTCGAAGCCCGAGGTCCAGCGTCTTGCGCTCGATTCCACGCCGAACCTCATCCGCCTGTGTGGTCAGCTGATTGCGTATGGCTGTCCGAATGAAATCCGTGCGGTTCGTGTAGAAGCCCTCCTGGACAAGCACGTCGATGCGGCCGAGATCGATGTGCCCGAGGTTGATGGCCACCTTCTCTGTTTCGCCAGCACCCTCGCGACCTCGTCCGGTCTTCATGCATCGTCCCTGCGGTCACTCGGCCTCATCACATTCGTTCCCACTGGCAGAAGGTCGTCGGGTGAACAGCAGAATCTAGCATGTCTCAACACGATTGGTTTTCCACCTTGGATTCCATTTGGATTTCATTTGGATTCCGTTTGGACTCCAAAAGGAATCCACATCGTGTATTCTGGGCGACATGGTCTGGACCGGCAATAGCGACGCACCGCCAGACCGGAACCCCGGGATACGACGAACTCGACGAATGACAAACGACATGCGCACATCGATGCGTCAGGCAACCCGCTTGACGCACGCGGGGAATCTGCACAAGGCCACCGCCTTGATACAAAGATCACTTGGAGCGGTGACTTGCACAGGCCACGCTACCCCGGCTCAGCAGGCACCTCATCAGAGCGGAAGTCGTGCCGTGCCTGATCCGGCTGTAGTGTCCGTGCAAGACGGTCAGGCTGCATCGAGACAGCCAGACGCCGCCGATTTCCGCGCGACCGGTGAGCCACCCGATACTCGAATCGAGCGCGCGACAGTCAGTTCTCACGGAATCGATCTGGACTATCGGCTCGCATCACCGCAAGACCGCGCTCGAGCCGCGCCACTGATCCTGATGCTGCACGGATGCACGCAGGATGCTGACGACTTCGCGATTGGAACCGACATGGACAGGCTGGCGACAACGGCAGGCTTCCATGTGCTCTACCCGTCGCAGAGTTCCCGGCGCAATTCACGCAAATGCTGGAACTGGTTCGAGCCCGCCCATCAGCAACGTGACGCAGGCGAGGTCGCGGCAATGCACGCGTTGACATGCCTGGTCGCGCGCCGGCCAGAGATTGCTGCCGAGCACGTCTTCGTCGCCGGCATGTCAGCGGGAGGCGCCATGGCGCTGGTGCTGTCCGAGCAGTATCCGGAATTGCTCGCAGGGGTCGGCGTCCATTCCGGGCTGCCTTCAGGCGTCGCGAGGAATGTGCCGCAAGCGCTGGCCGCAATGCAAGGCACGCGAAGGCCGCACCGTTCGGTGGCGGCGTCATCCGGTGACGCTCCTCTGATCGTCTTTCACGGCGGTGCCGACCAGACGGTTCATCCGGACAACGCGATGCACATCGTGGCGTCGCGTCTGGGAGAGGTTGACGCAACAAGGGTCAGCCGCGAGGGCACCCGTGCCGGGCGTCGCTTCGAGACAAACGTCTACCGAGACCGCCAAGAACAGATCGTCTGTGAGCACTGGAACCTGCCAGACACGGGTCACCGGTGGTCCGGGGGAAATCCGGCCGGTTCGCACACGGACGGGGCGGGTCCGTCAGCCTCAGCCGAAATGGTCCGATTCTTTCTCACTGTGGTTCGCCGTTCCGCAAGTTGAACGAATCAGCACCACCGCGTACCAGACCACGCTCGGCCTGCCAGCCGACTCGAGTCACTCCTCGATGCTCTCGGTTCGGACGACGAGGGCTCTGCACGGATTCTAAAAATTCCGCGACGAGCCCCAGCCGAATAACGTGTCGCAGATATCCCGGGGGATACCCGCGACCCTCGCGTCACGTCTCGACGGACGCTTCGCTCATCGCTTCTTCGATCTTCTCCCTGGCCGCGCGCGTGGTCTCGTCGATCCGATCGTGCACTTTCTCCTGGACAGACTGCGCAGCAGATTTCGCGTCTTCAATGGCTCGCTGCCCGGCATCGCTCTGCACCGCCTGACGTGCCAGACGCTGCTCACCTTCTGAGCTCGGCAACAGCGCTCCGAGCAGCGCACCGAGTGCTATGCCCATGCCACCGGCGACCAATGGCTGCTCTTCGAGAAAGCGTTGCGCTTCACCACGCCATTCTTCGGCACGCTGGCCCGCCTGCTCACGGTAGTCCGAGAACTGACCCTGCATGCTTCCGGCAGCATCCGTCGACGTTTGCCGCATCGATGACATACGTTGCTGAGCAGACCCCTGCATGTCGCGAGCCGAGCGCGTCACGGAGTCAGACATGTCGCCGACGGCGCTGCCGACCCTGTCCAGCAGCGCGTCACCCTCATCCCGCTCAGCATCATCATCCAGCTCGGTATGCTCGCCACCCCTCGGCAGAGCGCTGCGCGTGTCATACCGTGGTTGCGGATAAGCGGCGTAGCCACGATCATCCCACGCTCGAGGCCTCGAACCACCATCCCGCTGACCGAGCATCATCCACGCGATGCCAATCCCGGTCAGGATGACAGGCAGAGGATTGCTCTTGACCGAACGTTGCAAGCCCTCGGAGATGTCGCCGCCATGTTCCTTGAACAGACCGACGGCATTGTCGACCCAACGATCGGGAGACAGGCGACTCTCGAGCTCGTCGAGCGTATCCCCGACCCGCTCGCGACGTCGCTCGGCGTCCCGTTCGAGCTCACCGACACTACGATCGTCCGTGACGGTGCTCGCTTTCGTATCCGGGTAACTGGATGCACTCATGAGAAATTCTCCTTTACGGCACGTTGATCTTCCTGGAGTGATGCGGCGGTCCGCGTCATCGCCAGATTATCTGCCGACAGTTTCGACTTGGCCGTCATGAGCAGAATCGCACCGATGACAGTGATGACAACGCCGACGATCAGGTAGCCGACGAAGGGGCTTGCGCCCATGGCCGACGCTAACCAGAGGGACACGCCGATCGTCCGCCTCATGCTCTGTATACCCGACGAACTCGAACTCCACGACGTCGGGTAATACCTCACCATTCGAGTCTCGATCCGGGCGAACGTCGATATCGACCTTCATCCACCGTTCGCCATCGAAAAGGAGAAGACTCGCGCCGTCATGTTCATAGTGGAGCTAACCGAAGGAACTCAGGATCTGCCGGAAAACACGGTCCATCGACGTTGGCACCGCGACTCACCGAACAGGTGATGACGACATGGCTTACCCTCTTTTTTCTCACGGCCTTGACGAACACGATATGACGTCGTGACGGTCTGCCGACGTCGTGTCGCATGAATAAAAATACAAATACGACCCCTTCAGGCCGCCGCCTGCCTGCTCTCGAGTGCGGCCGACAAGGACTCGATCGTCACCAATCCGCTAGCGGCAACGATGTTATTGCCATCGAGCAATTCGGCCATCCTGTCGCTATCGCCGAGATGCGTAAGACAGGCGAACGCCTTGTCGAAATCCTGCCCGGTACTGTAAAAATGCGGCGTCGCGATGCAACAGATACCGGCGTCGACAGCAGAGGCCACACAACTTTCCGTGTCCTCGACGGCCATTGCCTCGTTTGCACCGACACCAAGCTGCGCCAGGGCATACCCATAAACGGCCGGACTGGGCTTCTCATGTTCGATACTCAGCCGATCGGTGACAATGTCGAAGTCGCTGAGCGAAAAGGAATCGCCGAGGGCGCTCTCGATCGCCAGAAGATTTGCATGCTCGGTGGTGGTGATGAAACCGACCTTCAATCCATCCTGCTTCGCGCCGTCGATCAGACGAGCGACCCCGGGGCGAACGGGTGCCCCGCCGTTGCCGAGCAACTCGTTGAAGACTTCGGTTTTTCGATCATGAACCTGCGCTACCAGTGACTCGTCCAGCACCAGACCGGAGTCCTCCCTCGCGAAGGCTCGAATCCGTTCACGCCCACCCGTCACCTTCAGCAGACGGCGGTAATCATCCTCGCTCCAATACCAGTCGAGCGCATGCTCGTCGAATGCCTGATTGAAACCATGGCGCTGCAAATCGCTGGTCTCGCAGACGGAGCCGATCGAACCAAATAAAAGCGCTTCCATTCTTCTCTCGTCAGTTGCACTGTTTGCCTTGCCGCCGCAGGTCTGTCTGGACCACGTTCGCGGAAAGCAGGGGATATTCGTTGCTGCCATGCTGCCTAAGTCACACCTTGCCCTCTTTAAAACTGCTTAAGACGCAGGTGTTTCGATCAGGCTTGTCGCGGGAAAGCGCCCCGTCGTTAGTGAAACCTCGAGCGCTGAATCCATTCACGAAGCAGAACGCGTTTTCTCGATCAGAGCGGACGCGCACCCACGAATGCCCAGGCTCGATCGACCTTTTATGCATCGAAAGTTTCGGCGTCCACCGGGATGATCTTGTCCATCAGGTTGATCATCGCCTCTGCCGGATCCGGCGCTCCGACAACCGCATATCGTTGCACATTGCTCAAGTCTTTCAACTGAGCCTTCATGGCTTCTGTGCTCATCCCGGCGCCGGTTTCACTGCCCTCGAAGTTCTGGAACAACAGCAGATTCTGATGGATGCCGGTAGCGCAAAGTTGGCCCAAGCCAACCTCGAGCCGTTGAACGTGGCGCGATTGCTCACTTGGGCAGCTGATGGATCCGAACTGACCGAACGGCGACAGAGACAGCGCGGGAAAGAAGCGGTAGCCAGGCAGTCGCCCTGCTGCTGCTAGGGTGCCGACGTGTGCCGGGTGTCCTGCTCGACCATGGCCGCGATCGTCGCGTCCATCTGGACATGACCGATCACGTCACCCTGATCATTGGTCACATTGGCTACGTTCGTGCCCGCGACGGACATGACCCTTGCGCAGGTCTCGAGCGAGGCCGTCTGCTCGACCTGTTCACTGGCAGCAGTGTTGTGACCCGGTTGCATGACGCTCTCGGCGAGTATCACCCGCCCGCGATTCACTTCCTTGACAAAGTTCTGGATGTACTCGTCGGCCGGATTCAGCACGATGTCCTGCCCGGTTCCTTCCTGGATGACTTCGCCGTCGCGCAAGATCGCGATGCGATCACCAAGCCGCAGCGCTTCATCCAGATCGTGCGTGATGAAGACAATGGTCTTGTGCAGTTCCTGCTGCAGATCAAGCAGAACGCTCTGCATGTCCATGCGAATGAGGGGATCGAGTGCCGAGAACGCTTCGTCCATCAGCAACAATGGGGCATCGTTGGTCAATGCACGTGCCAGGCCGACGCGCTGCTGCATGCCACCGGACAACTGGTTGGGGTAGTTGTCCTCGAAGCCCGAGAGGCCGACCCGATCGATCCAGCGTCGCGCTTCACTCTGCTGTTTCGCCTCGTCGACGCCTTGCAATTCGAGCCCATAGACCACGTTGTCGATGACCGTACGATGCGGCAGCAGTGCGAATTTCTGGAAGACCATGGCGGTGTGGTGACGGCGGAAGTTCCTGAGCGCTTTCTTGCCCATCTTGCAGACATCATCTCCACCGACCAGCACTTCACCGACGGTGGGGTCGATGAGGCGGTTGATGTGCCTGATCAGCGTGGACTTTCCGGACCCCGAGAGACCCATCACGACCTGGATCGAACCGGCTGCCATGGACAGGTTGATATCCTTCAAGCCAAGTACATGACCGTGCTCTTCCTGCAACTCCTGCTTGGACATGCCATTGCGCACGGCATCGACGAAATCACGCCCCTTGGGCCCGAAGATCTTGTAAAGCCCCCGTACCTCGATACCTTCGCGACTGCCGGCGGTTGTGCTTTCGGCGCTCGTGCTCTCGAGCGCGCCGGCGGCGAATGACGCATCAGTTTCCATGGACGACCTCCGAGTGAGCCTGCAGGCGCTTGCCATAGGCCTGACTGACCCGGTCGAAGATGATCGCGATACCGACGATGGCCAGGCCATTGAATGCACCCAGCGTGAAGTACTGGTTGTTGATGGCCTGCAGTACCGGCTGTCCAAGGCCTTGTACGCCGATCATCGAGGCAATGACGACGAGCGCCAGTGCCATCATGATCGTCTGATTGATGCCTGCCATGATCGTTGGCATGGCAAGCGGTATCTGCACGTTCTTCAAGCGCTGCCAGCCCGAGGAGCCGAAGGCATCAGCCGCTTCGAGCACCTCCTTGTCGACGAGCCGGATGCCGAGATTGGTCAAGCGGATGATGGGTGGTATGGCATAGACGACAACCGCGAGCAAGCCGGGTACCTTGCCGATGCCGAGCAACATGACCACCGGAATCAGATACACGAAACCGGGCATCGTCTGCATGATGTCGAGGATCGGCGTGATGACTGCCTGCAACTTGTTCGACTTCGACATCGCTATGCCGATGGGAATGCCGAGGACGATCGACACGAAGGTGCAGACGAACATCATGGAGATGGTCCGCATGGTGTCTTCCCACATGTCGAAATAGCCGATGAAGACCAGCGTCAGGAAGGTTGTCAGCGTTATCTTCCAGCTGCGACTGCCAAACCACGCGATCGCGACAATCGCCCCGAGAATGATCGGCCACGGCGTGTTGAGCAGCAATTTCTCGGACCAGATGAGCATCTGCTTGAGAGGCTCGAAGATCGCCTCGATCGTGTCGCCATGTTCGCGTGTCCAGGCGCGAAAGCCGCCGTCGATTCCCTTCTTCAGCTCCCGCAAACTGGACTTGTCCATCGCGGGGAATTCATCAAGCCAACTCATTACCTTACCTCGATCAACGGTTCAGAAATGCGAAGGGCGACCGTAGTCGCCCTTCATCTGTAGAAAGCTCGATCAGTCGATCAGAGCGCGGCCTTGATCTTCTCGGCCACATCACTCTCCACCCACTGGGACCAGATGTCTTCGTTGTTCTCGAGGAAGTGGTAGGCCGCCTCTTCACCGGTCGCCTGGTTGTCCGCCATCCACGCAAGCAGCACATTCACCGTCTGGTTGTCCCACTGGCGCTTGCTCACGTAGTCCATCGCGACGCCCGCTTTCGCGGCGAAGTCATCGGTCACGACACTGAAGACTTCACTTTTCGCCCAGCCGTTCGGCTTGGGATCTTCACAGTCGAGAACCGCTGTGCAGGTATCCCAGTGCTCCTTGTCGTGCACGCCCATGTCCAGCTTGACCATTTCATAGCGACCGAGAATGGCCGTCGGTGCCCAGTAGTAACCGAGCCAGCCTTCCTCACGCTCGTACGCCTTGGCAATCGAGCCGTCGAGGCCCGCGGCCGAGCCGGTATCGATCAACTCGAAGCCCTTGTCCTCGGCGGCATTGGCCTTGAAAATGTTGCCGGTCGTGATCTGGCAGTTCCAGCCAGAGGGGCAGTTGTGCACCGCGCCCATGCTGTCATCTTCCGGCGCCGGGAACAGCTCGGGGCGGGCCAGCGCATCCTGAACGGTCTTGATGTCCGGGTTCGCGTCGGCGAGGTACTTCGGAATCCACCAGCCTTCAACCCCGCCCTCGGAGAGAATTTCGGCCGCGATGATCATCTCGCCTTCGGCAACGGCGGCGTCCAGCGGTTCGCGAACCGCGTTGACCCAAAGTTCGGGCGCAAGATCCGGCTCGCCCTTCTCGTTCATGGCGGTGAAGGTCGGCATGGTGTCGCCAGCGACCAGCTCCGTGTTGCAGCCATACCCTTCAGACAAAATCAGGTTGTCGATCTCGGCAATGACTTCGGCCGATGCCCAGTTCATGCGAGCAATCGAAACATCACCACACTCGTCGGCAGCATGAGCATGGTTACCCGCCGCCAGTGCAACACCCGCGAGAGCGGTTGCAATATATCGCTTGTTGTTCATCGAATTCCTCTATGTCTTGTCCGGATGAGTCCCTGCGGCGCTGATGATGAAGCCGCACGACTATGCTTTCGTTCTGGATCGAATGACCCGTGAAGGACGAGACCATACCAGAACGATCGGTACCGTTCGACTGCTGCTGAAGCCAGACGAGCGCGTCACCGAACCGCTGGAAACCGACGGAACTACTGGTTTCGGAGCCAAGCTGACCGGACCGTACAAGGCAAGGAACGGCGAAAGTTAACAACTGCAAACGAGTGCTTTCGTGAAGGGGTCGAGCGGTTGACTGTCGAACGCGTGCGCCGGCCACGCCTGCGTCGACAGTCGGACGCCCCCTAGTAGCGATAGTGCTCGGGCTTGTAGGGACCGGCCGCGTCCAGACCGAGATAGTCGCCCTGCTCACCGGACAAGGTAGTCAGCCGAGCGCCGATCTTGGCGAGATGCAATCGCGCCACTTTTTCATCGAGTGCCTTCGGCAGGACATGTACGTCGACCGAGTATCGCTCGCTGCGCTCCCAGAGTTCAATTTGCGCGAGCACCTGGTTAGTGAAGGATGCCGACATGACAAAGCTCGGATGCCCGGTACCGCAGCCGAGATTGACCAAGCGTCCTTCGGCAAGCAGGGTGACGCGTTTGCCGTCCGGGAAGACCACCTGATCGACCTGCGGCTTGACGTTCTCCCACGTGTACTGGCGCAGGCCGGCAACATCGATCTCGTTGTCGAAGTGGCCGATGTTGCAGAGGATCGACTCGTTCTTCATCGCCTTCACGTGATCGTGGGTGACGACGTTCACATTACCCGTGGCCGTGACGACGATGTCCACCTGATCAGCGACTTCGTCCATGCGCACCACGCGAAAGCCTTCCATTGCCGCTTGCAGCGCGTTGATCGGGTCGATCTCCGTTACCCAGACGGTTGCCCCCATGCCGCGAAAGGCCTGTGCACAGCCCTTGCCGACATCGCCGTAGCCGAGCACGATGGCGATCTTTCCCGCCACCATGACATCGGTCGCGCGCTTGATCCCGTCGAGCAGGGATTCACGACAACCGTACAGATTGTCGAACTTGCTCTTGGTAACCGAGTCGTTGACGTTGATGGCGGGTACCTTGAGTGTGCCCTTCTTCGCCATTTCGACCAACCGGTGCACACCGGTGGTTGTCTCTTCGGAAAGGCCCTTGACGTCGGCGAGCAGCTCCGGGTAATCGTTGTGCATCATGACGGTGAGATCACCACCGTCATCGAGAATCAGATTGGGCGTCCAGCCACCGGGTCCCTTGATCGTCTGGTGGATGCACCAGTCGAATTCCTCTTCGCTCTCGCCCTTCCAGGCGAAAACCGGAACACCTGCCGCGGCGACGGCCGCTGCCGCATGATCCTGGGTAGAGAAGATGTTGCAGGAAGACCAGCGCACTTCGGCGCCGAGATCGATCAGTGTCTCGATCAACACCGCGGTCTGGATGGTCATGTGCAGGCAACCGGCAATGCGAGCACCTTTCAGTGGAGCCTTGCCGGCGTACTCCTCGCGCAGTGCCATCAGGCCGGGCATCTCGTGCTCGGCCATGCGGATTTCCATGCGGCCGAAGTCGGCCTGGGTGATATCAGCGACCTTGTAGTCGTTGTTCGTGACGTTCTCGGCGGTAGCACTCATGAATTGCTTGTTCCCGTTATCGTTATCTTGTGTGCAAGTTTTCTGGCACATCGTGCGGATCGGCATTCGCTCGAATGCCACCTCAGCTCGAGCCGCCTCGCTCGAGCCGGTTCAGCTCGAGAAGGTTCAGCGCAGGCCAGTTCAGTTCAACCCAGCTCAGTGTTCAGGCCAGCTCAGCCCAGGCCGGCGGCCTGACGCACGGCGTCGGCACGGTCGGTCTTCTCCCAGGTGAAATCCTCGATTTCCCGCCCGAAGTGACCGTAGGCTGCGGTCTGCTTGTAGATCGGACGAATCAGGTCGAGCATCGTCACGATGCCGTAGGGTCGGAGATCGAAGACGTCCTGCACGACGGCCTCGATGCGTCGGTCATCCACCTTGCCGGTACCGAAGGTCTCGACGCTGACCGAGGTCGGCTCGGCAACCCCGATCGCGTAGGACACCTGGATTTCGCACTTGTCAGCGAGGCCCGCGGCGACGACATTCTTGGCCACGTAGCGTCCGGCGTAGGCGGCCGAGCGATCGACCTTGGAGGGGTCCTTGCCGGAGAAGGCGCCACCGCCGTGCCTTGCCATGCCACCGTAGGTATCGACGATGATCTTGCGTCCGGTCAGGCCGCAGTCGCCCACCGGTCCACCGATCACGAAGTTGCCGGTCGGGTTGATATGAATCTTCTCTGCCGGGCACTCGGCCAGCCAGCTGTTCGGCAGCACCGGCTTCAGGATGTTCTCCATGACACCTTCACGAAGGTCGGAGAGTGATATGTCGGGATCGTGCTGGGTCGAGAGTACGATCGCGTCTATGCCGACCGGCTTGCCGTCGCGGTAACGGAGCGTGACCTGGCTCTTGGCATCCGGGCGCAACCACGGCAGTGTGCCGGCGCGACGCATCTGCGATTGCTGCTGCACCAGTCGGTGTGCGTAAGTGACCGGCGCCGGCATCAGCACGTCGGTCTCGTTGTTCGCATAGCCGAACATCAGCCCCTGGTCGCCCGCGCCCTGTTCCTCCGGCGCCGAGCGATCGACGCCCTGGGCAATGTCCGGAGACTGCTTGCCGATGCCGTTCAGGACCGCACAGGTTTCGGCATCGAAGCCTATGTCCGAGCTCGTGTAGCCGATGTCCCGGACGGTGTCGCGGACGAGGTCTTCGAGGTCCACATAGGCGGACGTCGTTATCTCTCCGGCGACGATGACCAGGCCAGTCTTGACCAGCGTCTCACAGGCAACCCGGGCAGCCGGGTCCTTCGCGAGAATCGCGTCGAGGACGGCGTCCGATATCTGATCGGCCATCTTGTCGGGGTGGCCTTCGGAGACCGATTCGGAAGTGAAGATGTAGTCCGCTGCCATGTCGTGCCAATCACCTGTGCGTTGAAGTTCGGATTGTACAGATAAACAAATAAACATTTCCTTATATCTAGCAATCTCGCCTTGCAACTTCAGAACCAGAGAGCGCTCCTCTCACGTGCATACCGATCCCCTGCTTCCCGCCGCAAGGTCACGTACGTGTCCCTCGCTATACTGCCGGCCCCCTCATCGCGCGCATTCACTGCATGAACTCGCTATCCGATCACCCCATCGCCGTTCGCTGGCCGCCTGCACATCCGGAGCGCCTGCAGTTGTATTCATTCCCGACCCCGAATGGCGTCAAGGTCTCGATCGCGCTCGAAGAGCTCGAACTGCCCTACGAGGCGCATCTCGTGACGCTGTCCGAAGACGATGTGAAATCAGACGCTTTCCTGTCACTGAACCCGAACGGCAAGATTCCGGCAATCATCGATCCGAGCGGCCCGGAAGGTGCGCCGTTGTCACTGTTCGAATCCGGCGCCATCCTGATCTACCTGGCAGAGAAATGCGGCGCCCTGATGCCGCGCGACGACGCCCATCGCTTCCAGACGATTCAGTGGGTGATGTTTCAGATGGGCGGCATCGGTCCGATGTTCGGCCAGTTCGGCTTCTTTTCAAAGTTCGCGGGCAAGGCGGTCAGCGATCCTCTTCCAAGAGAGCGCTACCGAAGTGAATCGGTACGTCTGTTACGGGTTCTGGAGCGACGCCTCGATGGCCGGAACTATCTGATGGGCGATGACTACACGATCGCAGACATCGCGACATTCCCGTGGATTCGCGCTGCGAGGCTCTTCTACGACGCCGAGGAAGCGTTCGAGATGGAAGGTGTGCCACGGGTCATGGCCTGGCTCGAGCGCTGCCTAGAGAGGCCTGCCGTGCAGCGCGGCCTGAACATGCCACCGCGCGAATCATGAACGACCCGCGATCTGTCATCGTCACCGGTTCGACCAGCGGTATCGGGCTTGCCATTGCCGAAGGGTTTGCCGCGGCCGGCATGAATGTCATGCTCAACGGCATCGAGGCAGCTGCCGATGTCGAGGGCACCCGGGAACGGCTCGAGGAACTGGGCGCGAGTGTTCTGTACAGCCCGGCCGACATGTCGAAGCCCGCGGAGATTCGCGACATGGTCGGTTTCGCCGAGAAATCGTTCGGCGGCGTCGACATTGTCGTCAACAACGCCGGCATCCAGTTCGTCGCACCCGTGGATGAATTTCCGGAAGGGAAGTGGGACGCAATCATGGCCATCAATCTCTCCTCGTCGTTTCACGTGGCCAAGGCCGTTCTCCCGGGCATGAAAGCTCGCGGCTGGGGGCGCATCATCAACATGGCATCCGCGCACGGCCTGGTAGCCTCTGCCTACAAGTCAGCGTACGTCGCTGCCAAGCACGGGCTGGTAGGACTGACCAAGACACTGGCGCTCGAAGTCGCCGAGCAGGGCATCACGGTCAATGCGATCTGTCCGGGCTATGTGCTGACGCCCCTGGTTGCAAAGCAGATTCCGGATACCGCCCGGGCGCGTGGCATCACCGAGGAGGAAGTGAAGCGGGATGTATTGCTGGCGGCGCAACCCACCCGGAAATTCGTGACGACGGAGGAAATTTCCGCACTTGCATTGTTCTTGTGCTCTGATGCAGCAGCCTCGATGACCGGCACTGCGTTGCCGATCGACGGCGGCTGGGTGGCTCAATGAGTGGGCCGCAAAGTGTGCCGCGCAAAATCAACCTTGCACTACAGGGAGGCGGTTCGCACGGCGCGTTGACCTGGGGTGTGATCGATACGTTTCTCGCGGACGAGCGCATCGAGATCGCAGCCATCTCGGGAACCTCGGCCGGCGCGATGAATGCCGTAGTAACCGCCGACGGCCTCGTGCAGGGAGGGCGCGTTGCGGCAAGAGAGAAGCTCGAAAGCTTCTGGCGGGCGGTGTCCGATGCCTCTCGGGCAAGCCCCTTGCAACGCTCACCGCTCGATCTGTTGCTCGGACGCTGGAGTCTGGATCACACGCCGGGGTACCTCTTCTTCGATACCTTCACGCGTTTTCTCGCGCCGGCGCAGTTCAATCCGCTCAGCTTCAATCCCCTGCGTGACATCTTGATCGAACATGTGAACTTCGACAATGTCTGCCATTGCGACGCGATGCAGGTATTCGTTGCCGCCACCAACATAGAGACGGGAACGGTCAAGATTTTCGACTGCGATTCGCTCGATGCCGACCGCGTGATGGCGTCGGCCTGCCTGCCATTGATCTTCGAGGCTGTCGTCATCGATGGCGTGCCGTACTGGGATGGCGGGTATTCCGGCAATCCGCCCCTCTTTCCGTTCTACAAGAACACTGACTGTGCAGACATCGCGATCATCCAGATCAACCCGATCATTCGACCGGGCATCCCTGCGACGGCATCTGAAATAAGCAACCGACTCAACGAGATCACCTTCAACAACAGCCTGCTCAAGGAATTGCGCTCGATCCATTTCGTCAAGCGCCTGCTCGCAGAAGGTTCTCTCGACCCGACCCAGTACCGGGATATTCATATGCACATCATCGAGTGTCAGGAGGAACTCAACCCGCTGGGCGCCTCCTCGAAACTCAACGCCGAATGGAAGTTCCTGACCCATCTGCGCGACATCGGCAAGCGCACCGCGGAGGCGTGGCTCGATCGGCACATCGACGAGGTCGGCGTCTCGTCGACGGTTGATCTGGCCGCCATGTTCGAAGGTATCGAGCACTACGGTTGAGCTGCAGAACCGCTCAATCGTGTAAACACTGAGGAGATCGAGCAAGGCCTCTGCACAGACACGGACTGCAGGCCGACAATGATGCGAAGGTTGGATTCTTCATGCGACTCAAATACCAGCTGTTCCTGATTCTCATCCTGACCTCCGCCTTGCTGATAGCCCTGATGGCGTTGATCGGCAGCCGGAGCTTCGACCGTGGCTTCATCGGCTACATCAACAACACGGAGCAGCAGCAATTGCTCCCGCTGGTCGATGCCCTTGCCGATGGTTATGAGCGCGAGGGCAGCTGGGACTGGCTCACCGACAAACGGCGAGCGTGGAAAGACGTGCTTGACACTCACCTCGGGCCCGGGCGCGTACCGCGCCCGGGCCGGGAGAGAGATCGCCGCCCGGGCGATCGACCTGCAGGACGCCCGGCAGGCAGGCCGCCGGAGCAGCCAGGTAAGCAAACTGAAAAGCAGATCTCCAGATCGAACGGAGCAGATGGTCTCGTATCGACGCTGACGCTGGACCCGCGATTGCTCCTCGCTGATGCAGAGAAACGCATCCTGATCGGCCGTCGCGAGGGCAACCGACGGGTTCACTGGCAACCAGTGATGGTGGATGAACAAACCGTCGGCTACCTCGGCCACCGCCAGCGCGATACCTTGCCGGGCCGACTCGATCAGGCGTTTGCCGCCCAGCAAAGGAACAATCTCATCTACGCCTCGCTCGCGATGGTGCTCCTCTCCGGCCTGCTCGCCATCGGGCTGGCCGGGCGCCTGGTACGGCCACTCCTTAAGGTCAACGACGCGGTGTCGCGCATTCGTCGCGGGCAATACGACTACCGCGTACCCAATCAGCGCAAGGACGAGATCGGCAATCTCTCCGAGAGCATCAATGCACTGGCCGAAACGCTCGAGAAGAACCTTGATGCCCGTCGGCAATGGCTTGCCGAGATCTCGCATGAATTGCGCACGCCAGTCGCGATACTGCAAGGCGAGCTCGAGGCCATGCAGGACGGCGTGCGCCGCATCGACGAGGAAGCCATCGCATCATTGCATGCCGAGACGCTACGTCTGGCCCGACTGATCAACGATCTGCACGATCTGACGTTGTCGGATGTCGGCGCGCTCGACTACCGCTTCGAGCGGCTCGACCTTGGCGATGTGCTGTCGGAACGTCTGGCCACGGCGCGCAGCAACCAGGACGCGGAAACGTTATCGATCCATCTGGACGCCGACAGCAGCACATTGGCAATGGAGGGTGACGCTCAGCGGCTCGGTCAGCTGATCGACAATCTCCTGCAGAATTCCCTTCGCTATACCGATGCAGGCGGCGAGGTTCGTATCGCGCTCTCCCGCACGGGCAAGCGTGCAGCCATCGACTGGTCGGACTCCTCACCGGGAGTCGACGACGAACAGCTCTCCCGCTTGTTCGAGCCCTTGTATCGCGCCGACTCGTCACGGAACCGCGGCAACGGCGGAGCGGGCCTGGGTCTGGCTATCGTGCAGCGTATCGTTGAAGCCCACCGCGGCACGATCGCCGCAAGCCGCTCCAGCCTCGGTGGCCTTGCGCTGCACATCGAATTTCCACTTGCTCCGGATGATTCAGCATGAGAATCGCTATCGTCGAAGACGAGACCAAGCTGGCCGAGCTTGTCGACGACTATCTTTCCCGCGAAGGCTATGACACCGTGCGCTTCGCCGACGGCGCGGATGCGCTTGTGAGCTTGCTTTCCGATGAGCCGGATCTTGTCCTGCTCGATCTGATGTTGCCAGGGCTCGACGGCATGAGTCTTTGTCGGGAATTGCGAAAAACGTCCTCAGTGCCGGTCATCATGCTGACGGCACGGGTGGAGGAGATTGACCGACTTCTCGGCCTCGAAGTCGGTGCCGACGACTACATCTGCAAGCCCTTCAGCCCTCGGGAAGTCGTCGCTCGCGTCAAGGCGGTGCTGCGCCGTACTTCAAGTCAAGAGGAGGCGATTGAAGACGACCGTTTTCAGCTGCACCCCGATACGGCCAGTGTCTCCGTTCACGGACACGAGATTTCGCTGACACTGGTCGAACTGGAACTGTTGAAGGCACTGTGCGAACGGCCGGGGCATATCTTCAGTCGCCCGCAGCTGATGCGGCGCATCTACCCGGACAACCGCATTGTCAGTGACCGGACCATTGACAGCCACGTCAAGAAGCTTCGCCAGAAACTACGCTCGATCAGCGACGATGCCGAACATGTCCAGTCGGTCTACGGCATCGGCTACAAGTTCGAGCTTCCCGAGCGGGAAGACAGCATGCCGTAGCGCAGTGCTTGCACGAATCTTCCACTTTTCGTGCACGGCAGTTGCACGCTCGATGCCGATCATACGTCTGCCCACGGAGCAAACGCCGCGATCGCGGTGGCCGTGGATTCTTCATTCAACAGACGGAACATCGACATGAAAACCATACGACGAAATGCATTCGCCCTGACCGCAGCCGCCCTGGCTGTTCTCCTCGCAGCCAGCACCCTGAGCGTCAACGCAACGGCCGCCGGGTCGATTGACCTCAGTGACGTGGACGGCGATGGCGTCATCTCCGCGGAGGAAGTTCGCGCGGCGCGGACGGCGCAACGTGCAGCCATGGTCGAACAGTTCGACATGAACGGAGACGGCGAGCTGTCACACGCCGAGCGCGGTGCGGCACGCGACGCCCGCGAAGCTGAAAGACTCGGGCTGTATGACGCCGACGGCGACGGTGAACTTTCCGAAACCGAACGGGAAGCAGCTCGCGACGCGCGACGCGCCACTCTGCAAGCGCAGCTGGACGTCGATGGCGACGGCGAGGTTACCGAGGCGGAAGGTGCGGGCATCGATGAGGCTCGCGAAGAGCGCGGTGGACGAGGCGATCACAAGGGAGATCGCAAAGGTCATGGCAAGGGCGACCGTAGTGCCATGAGCGACGATGGCGACGGAGACAGCAGCCAGGCCGATTCCACCCAAGACGACACAACTACGGGCGACGCGGGAAGCGACAGTGGCAGTGGCTCAGGCCGTTCGGACGGCCGAGGCGATCGCGGTGATCGCGGTGATCGTGGTGACCGACGTGGTGGCAATCGAAGCTGAACCTGATGGTATCCGCGGGCGGTGAGCAAGGACTGCTCTCTTGCCCGCGCTTCCAGTTTCCTCTTTCATCATTCGGTCGCTCGTTACTCTCGTTCCGGTGCTCTTTCTTCTTTCTTCTTTCTTCTTTCTTCATCTTTACCTCTTTCCTCCTTCCACTTCTCTTTCTGCAGAGACCGTGCGTCATGACCAACAAACGAACTCCCGCAACGACAGCGACGGCCTTGTGTCTTGGCTTGAGTGTGGCACTCGGCATTGCCGGCTGTAGTGACAACGATAACGATGGCAACTCGATCTCAGGCAACGACACGAGTACGCCGACCGGCTCGACATCCGATTCCGACACCGTAGCCAGCTCGACGGCCGGTGTGGTCTGCGACTACGTCTATAACGCATACAACGCCTCGGCGTCGGTCGAGGCGATGAGCGAGTCGACCTGGACCTGCTCGGACGAAGCTCGCGAATTGACGGCCAACGGCATACCCGACCATGCCGTCGGTACATTTCCGAACCAGGCCAATCCCAACACGATTGCCGAGCAGTCGGTATCGATCTCCTACACGCTCGCGCCGGTTGCAACCGATACATCAACCGTGCTCGGCGGTCCACGCGGGGCCGTAGGGTATGTGCTCAACGGCATCAAGATGGACCCTTCCACTGGCGGTTCCTGCAACGACTCCGGTGATACTTGCAGTGGCGGTGATCCCAGTCTCGGCTGGAACCTCGAAGCGCTCGGTCAGACGAGCTTCGATTTCGGAGCCGACATGAACAACGCGCATGTCCAGCCCTCAGGGGAATATCACTACCACGGCATACCCGAGGGCTACATCGACAGCGTCGGTGGTGATGCTTCGAGCATGACGCTGATCGGCTGGGCGGCAGACGGCTTCCCGATTTACGCACGCTACGGGCATGCGATTCCCGATGATGCAAGCTCGTCCCTCACTATCGTCGAGGGCAGCTACCAGGTGGTCGATACGATCAGTGAAACACGACCATCTACCGACATGTACCCCATGGGCACTTTTGCTCAGGACTGGGAATACGTCGACGGCTCGGGAGATCTTGACGAATGCAACGGTCGCGTTGGCGTCACACCAGAATTTCCCGGCGGGATCTACCACTACTTCGCCACCGATTCCTACCCCTACATGCAGCGATGTGTGAAGGGAAGCGTCGACGCGAGCGGACCTGCTGGTCCGGGACCCGCAGGCCCACCCGAGGGATCAGCGGCACCGGGCGCGATGAGTGTTCCCGACGCCCAGAATGGGGCTGCCGAAATACCTTCAGCAGAAACGGACGCGTCGACCCGTAGCCGAGACGCGATTACCTTGTAGCCGGGATGATTCACGGAATACCACAACCATGAACTCCTTCACGAACATGACCTCGACTACGTCCATGAACAGGTCGCTGCAACGACTGTACAGGCAGACAGCTCGCGAGCAGGCAACTCGCGCAGTTTTCATCACGGTGCTCCTGGTGGCGGGTATTTCCGCCGCGCACGCTCACCTCATGGTCGGTCAGCGCGGCACGTTGAACTTCGTCGACAGCGGTGCGTTCATGGTGCTCGCGGTGCCGGTATCGAGCTTCGAAGGTATCGATGACAACGCTGATGGGCTGATGTCGAACGTCGAATTCAACAAGCATGGCAAGGGCATCACCGCCACCGTCGTCGAGCGGGTCAGATTGCGGGACGAGAAAGGATCGCGCCCACTACAAGGCATCATGCTGGTGCCTTCGATACCCGACCACGATCCACTTGGTTCAGCCGAACACCTGGTGGTGATGGGGCGCTTCGCCCTGCCGGAGGCGCCCGAGGTGCCGGAGGCGCTCGTCCTCGAGACCGACCTCTTCGGCCCGACCGAGGCAGCACAGGTGTTCGAGATCACGGTGACGCGCAAGGCCACCGATCAGGTACACACCCTGATGCTCACGCCCGGCGAGCCTGTCGGGAAGCTGTTTCCTTCAACCCTTTCGGTTTTTGCCTCTTCCGTTGCAGGAAGTGCCCGACACACTTTTGCAGCTCTCGATCATCTCCTGCTTCTTGTGCTGGTACTGGCCGGCGGATGGAGCGTGACACGCGTCTGGCAAAGTCGACGGCGAGTGCCTGCTCGTAAATCGATTGAACCGGCACCGCTTGCATCGGATGAAGAGGAGTGGCGAACCAGTCAACGGCTGAACAGAGCAATAACACACACCGCCGGGAAGCGATGAAGTGCGTTCATGGGAATCGCAATGGACACGGCAAGGGCGACTGTAGCGCCATAAGCGACAAAGGAGATAGTAGCCAGGGCGATACCACGACGGGCGACGCGGGACGGAACAATGAATGTTGGAAACCGGTCAGAAGGCCATAGCGAGCGTGGTGATAGCAGTGAGCGACGCTGAACCTGATGTTAACTGCGGGCGGTGAGCAGGAATTGCTCGCTTACCTGCGGTTCCTGTTTTCTCTCGCTCTAACTATCTTGCATCGACCGGGGCATGATCGATTTGTTTCTTGCGGACGAGCGCATCGAGATCGCGGTCATTTCGGGCACATCGGTCGGCACGATGAATGCCCTCGATCAGCGCACCCCCGACGGTGCCAGCGCTGTGCACGGGGTAGACTCACCGAGCAGATAGCACCCGTCGAGGTCACGTGCGACAGTGTCGTTAGCAGGGTCGACGACGAAGCTGTCGGGATCAGCTCCGCGGACGACTCGGGCGAAGGGTAGCTGCACGTTCGGGTAGCCCTTTTTCTGCTCCCTCATCGTCCACCCCGAAAGCTGCCTGATCTCCGCTGCTGTGAGATCCTGTCCGAACCCCCCATACACACGATAGCTGGTGCGAGCGTAGTAGCGCCCGAGCACCTCGAACGAGGCGGCGTCCGCGCCCTCGATCGGCGCGAAACCAAAGTAGGCGCAGACCTTGTCGCGCGCCCAGAACCCGCTCAACACCCGAGAGGTTTCAGCGTCGCAGGTGCGGATCGGATTCTCGCCGAAATAGACCGTCCGCCTATCGCGCGCCCATGACTCGTCGAGCACCTCGAACGTCGTCGGGTCGGCGCCCATTAGCGGGTCTCCGTCGAGATAGACCCTGTCGGCGTCAATGAAATAGCGGCCTTGGAGCGAAGCGAACGTTCGCGGATCGGCACCCGTGATTGGCTCGTCGTAGTGATATACAGTCCTGGCATCACGCCCATACTCGCCATCTCGGATGACCGACCAAGTGGCAGGGTCAGCTCCGGGCAGTACGGTCACCAGTCGCCCGCGGCCTTCGTCGACGGTGATTCGGACAACGGCATCATTTCGAACCGCGTAGCGGGCCCCACAGCCACAGAGAAACGCGAGCGAAAGCAGAGCAAAGGCCGTGACAGCGAGTAGCGACCGCTTATCCGTCTGATGATTTAGCGAGAGCATCGCGATCGTCGAGGACGAGACCGAGTTGGCGAGGTAAGTTTTCGAGACGTACGTAGACAACGTGCACATCACTTGGGCACTTTTTAGGCATGAGATATCTCTGCACGTACTGACATGGGGAATGCCGAGAGGCCATGATTCACCTGCGATCCGGTACACCGCCAGTTTTCCCCATTCGCGAAGAGGGAGTGAGGACTTTCGAAGGAAGCGATTTCGAGATGGTCAACCGTACACAAACTCAGTCATTGCACGTAGGCGATTGCATGGCCAAGCTGGGGACCGAGCTAGATGATGAGCCGGCGAGATTCTCGTGGCACCTGTAAATTAAACCAGAGAACCGTCACTTGCGGCAGGCGCGCAACCAAAAAGAATCCGGGAAGCGCGTCGGACGCAAGTGCAAGTTATCGCGAACGTCTCTCAGAACGGCACGTCGTCATCGAATTCGCCGGCCGCCACCGACTCAGCCTTGCGATCGTTCGCCGGGCTGCCGCCGGACGCGTTTGACGAGTCGGAGGATGGGGTACCGGCATCAAATCCACTTCCGGTAGCAATGCCGGCACCACCACCTTGCTGGCCGCTCATTCCGCTACCTTGGCCACCACCCTGCGCGCCACCCTCACGGCCGCCGAGCAATTGCATTTCGCGAGCGATGATCTGGGTCGAATAGCGATCCTGGCCGGTCTGCTTGTCCTGGTACTTGTCGGTACGGATGGAACCCTCGATATATACCTGTGAACCTTTTCGCAGATATTCGGCGGCGATCTCGCCCAGGCGATTGAACAGCACCACCCGATGCCACTCGGTGCGCTCCTGCTTCTCGTTCGTGGTCTTGTCGGTCCACTGCTCGGAGGTTGCGATGCTGATATTCGTGACTGCACCGCCACTCGGCATGTAGCGTGTCTCGGGGTCTGCTCCGAGATTTCCGACCAGAATGACCTTGTTGATTCCTCGTGCCATGTGCTTGTCTCCTGAAAACTGTCTGCAAGCCCGATCCGTCAGGCTCTCGTAGACGGCGTCCGGGGGCAAGCCGTGGGTTTTCGCCCGCGCTGCCCATCCGTGTCCGATGCCGCAGACCGAGTCTAACGCGGCTCGGAAGGCACGTCGCCCGTGACGTGTCCGGTCTGAGCCGGTGTCGTCAGGTTCCGTGCCGACACTGGCCATTCTGTCAGTGAGCCTCGCCGGTGGAACCGCAGGAAGCCCCACCCTCACCCCACAAACACACCCTTCTCCACCTTCAGATAGGCCACGCCCTCATCCAGTGCGAGCACCACCTCGCGCACACCGGGCAGCGATTCGAGCTCGGCGAGCGTATCGTCGGCTCGCAGGCTCTGTTCTTCGCTCAGGGTGCGACGGTGTGTGGTGAAGTGCCCGGGAGGTCGGAAACCGGCCAGCACGCCGATCCAGACCAGGCAAAGCGCTGCCAGTGTCGCGAACAGGCCGCTCGCGCCCACCACGCCGTATAACCAGCCGGCGCCGCTACCGCCAACGAATGCGCCGAGAAACTGGCTACTCGAATAGATCCCCATCGCACTGCCTTTCGCCGCTGCCGGCGACAGACGGGACACGAGCGACGGCAGCAGGGCTTCAAAGGCGTTGACGAAGCCAAAGAACAGCGCGACACAGATGAACAACCAGGCCACGGGACTGGCAACCAGCGGCATGACCGGAAGCAGGCCGCCAACGGCCGCTCCGATCAGAGCGAGTGCGACAAGCAGACCGCCCGCGCAAAGCATCAAGGTACCGCGCATGGCGCGTCGCTCGGCAAGGATCAACAGCGGAATCATGATCGCGATCGATATCAGCACAGCCGGCACGTACACGCGCCATTGACCCTCCACGGTGACGCCGGCATTCAACAGGGCCAGCGGCACGGCAAAGAAGGTCGCGGTGATCAACAGATGCAGGAGGAAGATGCTGGCGTCGAGGCGCAACAGCATCGGGTGCGACATCAGGCGACGCATCGTCGCGAAGTTGGCTCCAGTGTCCGCGCTGTATTGGCAGGTGACCGGGTCGGGAACCAGGGTGTGCAAGATGACGATGGCGAGAATCGCCGCTCCGGCCGTGAACCAGAACAGCACGTCGATCGAGTACCAGCCGATCAGCACGGGGCCGATCATCAAGGCGGCGAGAAAGGACAGCCCGATACTTGCGCCGAGCATGGCCATGACCTTTGTCCGTTGTTCGTCACGCGTCAGATCGGCGGCCAGCGCCATCAGGGCTGCGGCAATGGCGCCGGCACCCTGCAGCGCACGGCCGATGATCACGGTCATGACGTCGTCGGCGACCGCCGCGATGACACTGCCGCTCGCCAGCAGGATCAGCCCGAAGGTGATGACGTGCTTGCGACCGATGCGATCGCTGAGCATGCCGAACGGTATCTGCAGAACGGCCTGGAAAAGACCATAGATGCCGATCGCGATGCCGATGGTGAGCGGAGTCGCGTTGGCGTAGTCGTCACCGAACAGGCTGAAGACCGGCAGGATGATGAACAGACCGAGCATCCGCACCGCATAGATCAGCGATAGCGACCACGCCGCGCGTCGTTCGGTCGGGGACAGGCCCTTTGAGGGGACGTTGTTCGAGGGGACGCTCTTCACCCGCGCTATGATATCAGCCCGCCAGCCGGCCACCCCGTCCCGATCCCCTCATTGGACTTCATTCGAATACGCGGTGCGCGTACCCACAACCTGAAAGGCGTCGACGTCGATCTGCCACGTGACGCGCTGATCGTCATCACCGGCCTGTCAGGCAGTGGCAAGTCCTCACTGGCCTTCGACACGCTGTTCGCAGAGGGCCAGCGTCGCTATGTGGAATCGCTGTCCGCTTACGCCCGTCAGTTCCTGTCGGTCATGGACAAGCCCGATGTCGATCTTATCGACGGGCTGTCGCCAGCCATCGCCATCGAGCAGAAATCAACCTCGCACAATCCGCGCTCGACGGTCGGCACGATCACCGAAGTTCACGACTACCTGCGCCTGCTCTTCGCACGAACCGGTACGCCGCATTGTCCGCTCCACGGCGAGCCACTCGAGGCGCAGACCATCAGCCAGATGGTCGATCGGGTGCTCGAGGAACCCGAGGGCCGCGCCCTGGCGCTGCTCGCCCCCGTCGTTCGGGCGCGCAAGGGCGATCACAAGGCAGTGCTCGAGCGTATGCGCAGCGAGGGCTACCTGCGCGCGCGGATCGATCGAAACATCGTCGATCTCGATACCGACATCACCCTCGACGGTCGCCGCAAGCACAGCATCGATGTCGTCGTCGACCGCTTCAAGGTCCGATCCGACATCGGCCTGCGGCTGGCCGAGTCGTTCGAGACTGCCACGCTGCTCGGCGATGGCACGGCGCTGATAACGAGTTTCGAGCGCACGCCGAAGTCGACTTCAGGGAAGAAGGCTCGCTCGAAGGCGAAACGGTCGGCGAGACTCGCTGCCGATGCCGATGCCGATGCCATTGAACGTACGGGTACAGACGCCGGTGCGGTTGCCCGTGCAGATTCAGCAGCAAATGCAAATGCAAATGCAGGTGCAGGTGCAGGTGCAGGTGCAGGTGCAGGTGACGACATCGTGTTCTCCACCCGCTTCGCTTGTCGACGCTGCGGCTACTCCGTGCCGGAACTCACGCCGCGCTCGTTCTCGTTCAACAGTCCCGAAGGCGCCTGTCCGGATTGCGACGGACTCGGTGTGACGCAGTACATGGATCCGGAGCTCGTCATCAGCGATGCGAGCATCAGCCTGGCGGACGGTGCCATCCGCGGCTGGGACAAGCGCAACGCCTGGTACTTCGGCATGCTGACGTCGATCGCCAGCCACTACGACTTCAAGGTCGATCAGGTGTTCGAGGAATTGTCCGAGAAAGTCCGGCAGGTCGTCCTCTACGGCAGCGGTGACGAGGAGATCACCTTCAGTTACGAGCGCGCCGACAAGCGCGGGCGACACCAGAGCGTGCATGCGTTCGAGGGCATCATCCCGAATCTCGAACGCCGCTATCGTGAAACCGAATCCGCCAACGTGCGAGAGGAATTGTCGAAGCTGCTCGCCAGCCAACCGTGCCCCGGCTGCGACGGGGCGCGCCTCAAGGAGGCCGTCCGCCATGTCTCGGTCGATGGTCGCACGTTGCCCGAGCTGACGGCGATGTCGCTCGGCGAGGCAAAACGCACGATCGATACACTTGCACCGGCTGGAAATCGCGCGGAGATCGCCGCGCCGATCGTCACCGAGGTCACACGGCGACTTGGCTTCCTCGTCGACGTCGGTCTCGACTATCTCTCTCTCGCCCGCGGCGCGGGAACCCTGTCGGGTGGCGAGGCGCAGCGCATCCGGCTCGCCAGCCAGATCGGTGCCGGCTTGCAGGGCGTGATGTATGTGCTCGATGAACCGTCGATCGGCCTTCATCAGCGCGACAACGAGCGTCTGCTCGGCACCTTGACGCGCCTGCGGGACCTCGGCAATACGGTCATCGTCGTCGAGCATGACGAGGATGCGATTCGCGCCGCCGATCATGTGCTCGATATCGGTCCGGGGGCCGGCGTGCACGGTGGTCGCATCGTGGCGTCGGGTACACCCGCGGACATCATCGCGAGCAAGGATTCGCTGACCGGTCAGTATCTCGCCGGCACCCGACAAGTGCCCGCACTGGCAAGACAATCTCCCGGAGATCTGTCCATCGCGGTCCGCGGCGCGTCTGGCAACAACTTGAAGGGCGTCGACGTCGATTTCCCGCTCGGGCTCCTGACACTCGTTACCGGGGTGTCCGGGTCGGGAAAATCCACACTCATCAACGACACCTTGCTGGCCCATGCGAGCAACGTCGTCAATCGCTCGCGAAGGCCGGTCGCCCAGGTGGACGACATCAGTGGCCTCGACACCCTGGACAAGGTCGTCGCCATCGACCAGAGCCCCATCGGACGCACGCCGCGCAGCAATCCTGCCACCTACTCCGGTCTGTTCGCCGCCATCCGGGACCTGTTTGCCGGCACCCGTGAGGCCCGTTCGCGCGGCTACCAGCCGGGGCGATTCAGTTTCAACGTCAAGGGCGGGCGCTGCGAGGCGTGTCAGGGCGATGGGCTGATTCGCGTCGAGATGCACTTCCTGGCCGATGTCTACGTGCCTTGCGACGTGTGCGTCGGCAAGCGCTACAACCGTGAAACCCTTGATATTCGCTACAAGGGAGAGAACATACACGACGTTCTGTCGATGACCGTCGAACGTGCCTTCGAGTTCTTTTCAGCCGTGCCCGTACTCCACCGCAAACTCGACACCTTGATGCAGGTCGGCCTGTCATACATAACGCTTGGGCAGAGCGCCACGACCTTGTCCGGTGGTGAAGCCCAGCGCATCAAGCTCGCCCGCGAGCTCTCCAAGCGCGATACCGGCAACACGCTCTACGTTCTCGACGAACCGACGACAGGCTTGCATTTCGAGGATGTCGGCGCCTTGCTCGGCGTGCTCGCGCGGCTCAGGGATGCCGGTAACACGATCGTCGTCATCGAACACAACATCGATGTGATTCGCTCGGCCGACTGGGTCATCGATCTCGGCCCGGAGGGTGGCGCCGGTGGCGGCAACATCGTCGCGTTCGGCACACCCGACGATCTCGCCCGTCATGCCTCGTCGCACACCGGGCACTACCTCGCACGTCCGGCCGGGACGTAAAAGTTACACCCGACCAGCGCCGACAAGAGCGATATACTGTCGTTCATGCAAGACAGCAACGTCCTGCGGTTGATTGCCTCGGGCAATGGTCGTGACTGCTTTGAACATCCCCTTGATCCTGCCCGCTGCATCAAGGTGCCCCATACCGCGCGTGGCAGAAAAGAGTCGCGGATCGAGGCGCGCTACCTGAGATTTCAGAGCTTTTTCCACGACACGCGTGACACACCGTACATCGCGCACTACCACGGCATCGACCACACCACACGCGGGCCGGGCTGGGTCTACGACCGGATTCTCGACGAATCGTCGAACGAGCCTTCGCCGACGCTCGCGGACACGCTTGACGACGATGAGTATGGCCGCGAGCCGATCGTCTGGGATCAAGCCTTCAGTGACTTTCATCACTGGCTCGCGCGCACTCCGCTGGTGGTCAAGGACCTGACACCATCGAACCTTTGCGCACAACGCCTGCAGGACGGTAGCATTCGACTGGTTGTCATCGACGGTATCGGGCCGAGTGCCTTCCTCGCGCGCTGGGTGCCATTGAGCAGCTACGCGAACCGTCGTAATCCTGTGTACGCCGCTCGACGGGGCATGCACGGCTTGCACAGCCTGATCGCTGCCTGTGTGTACTATCGCGAACGCCGTGCCGAGCAACGACGAAAGCGCGCCTCGACAAAGTCCAGCGCCACGGTGTCTCCGATCTATCTGTTGCCATGACCGGTACTCCGATAAACGACTGGAAAACGCTTCTTCACCAGCTCGGAGCCAGTACCGAGAGTGTTGTCGATCGCGTCAGACATCGCTTCGACCAGCGATTCCGGGCAGACCGCAAGCTGCATCTGCAAGCCTATCGAGGGTTTGCCAACGAGCAGCGGGCAACGCTCAGTGGCCGTGTTCTCGTCTACCGGAAGCAACCGGATACGGCGCTCGAGTCGACGTGGCGCAACTTGCAGGCGAGCTATCGACGCTTCGAGACCGACGAAGTACCGGACGTGCACGTGCAAGCACGTATTGCCGGGGAGGTCATCGATACGCGTACCGACGAAGAAGGCTATTTTCATTTCGACTTCGTGCCGCCGACTGCGGGCGTGTCGGCTGAGAGCCTGGCTGGCGATGCACAGCCTGGCAGCACGCGACTGACGATCGACCTTTCCTTGCCCGATCATCCGACGGCAATGCAGGACGGCACGGCCGAAGTGATCCTGCCCGGTGCGGATGCGCGCTTCGGGATCATCTCCGATATTGACGATACGGTCCTCGTTACCGAGGCCACGTCGCTGCTCAAGATGATGCGCCTGACGCTACTCGAATCGAGTGCATCACGCGTTGCGTTCCCGGGCGTCGCCGAGCTCTACGACGAACTTCACGCGGGACTCAACCCGCTTTTCTACGTCTCGAGCAGTCCCTGGAATCTGCATGAGTTTATCGATGATTTCATGCGTATAAACGGAATCGTCAAAGGCCCACTGTTGCTCCGCGACTTCGGGCTCGATCGCGACAAGATCGTTGCCGGGCCGCATCTCGCCCACAAGCTGACGCAAATCCGGGAAGTTCTCGATCGCTACCCTGCACTGCCCTTCGTGCTCATCGGTGACAGCGGACAGCACGACCCCGAAGTCTATCGAGACATCGTAGCCGAGTACCCGGGACGCATACTTGCGATCTACATCCGCGATGTCAGCGGTGACGTTCGCGATCGCGAAGTCGGCGACATCGTCGCTTCGTTAGCAGCAGACGGCGTCGACATGCTGCTGATTCCCGATACGCTGGCGGCCGTACACCACGCCGCAACACGGGGCTGGCTGGACGAGGCGGCCGTTGCCCGCGTCGCGGCAAGCGTCACCCGGGCGCGGGAGTACAGCGCGCCGCTCGACAATCAGCAAGCGTGAGCGCAGTAACGCGTGACGGTCGTCATGCCTTCCTCGAACGCTGTCTGGCCATTGCAGAGCGGCGTGGCATCGAGCAGAAGTCGATCGCTGCACACTTTCACACCCGCGCACTCACGGGATTCGAACCTGTAGCCGCTGAATCTCGTCGAGTTACACCGACCCAGCCCGGGCACACGGATCCGAGGCCCCTGCTGATCGTGCCGGGACTCCTTGGCGACAATCTGAGCTCGCTGGTCGCCCCCTTCATGTGCGCGCGGCAATCGCTTGCTGTAAAGGATCGCCCGGTGCGGGTAGCCTGGCTTAACGGTCGCGCCGGATGCACACGCAACGCGGCCCGTCTCAGAACGATCGTGCTGGAGGAGGCCGACAAGGCGGGGGCCGCCATCGACCTCGTCGGCTATTCCAAGGGTTGCACCGATGCCTTGCACATGCTCGGTGACTGGCCCGACACACACGATTCACTGCGCTCCCTGACCAGTCTCGGTGGCGTGGTTGCCGGGACGCCACTGGCAGGTTCGACGCCGCGCTTGCTCGCCTGGTTGTTAAGCCGCACGCCGCTACCGGCACTCGACGGCAGTTTCGGTCAGGGAGACGGCCGTGCCATCGCCGATCTGACGCCGACCTTCCGGCGTGCCTGGCTCGAGTCGCACGACCTGCCAGATTCGATTCGCTATCTTTCCATCGTCGCCAAACCGAATTCGGAGCGAGTTTCCCGCGTCCTTCGCCACTCGTGGCGGGTGCTTGCTCGCATCGATGCTGCCAACGACAGTCAGGTCATAGCCAGGGATGCCGTTCTCCCGGGTAGCGAGCTGCTGGCCGTCGTGAATGCAGATCACTGGGCAATCGCCTTGCCCATTGCTGAACGGAATCGGTTGCTGGCGCGTTTCCTGGTGACTGAAAACAACTTTCCCCGAGACATTCTTCTCGAAGCGTTGATGGACTACCTGGCGGCGACTTCTCAGCCGTCTACCTGACCCGGCAGCGCTTCAATGGCGTACTCGTGCTGCAGGCGTTCGGTAGCCGCACTGACACTCAGGGGTTTGCCGAAGTACCAGCCCTGACCTTCATCACATCCCAGCGAGTTCAGGAAGTCCAGCTGTGCCTCGTTCTCCACACCCTCGGCAACGACGCGATAGCCCAGACTCCTGCCCAATCCGACCACGGCACGGACGATGGCCGCATCGGCTGAATCTGCATCCAGTGCCGACTCGATGCCGGACAGGAAGGAGCGATCGATCTTCAGACTGGTGACCGGCAAGCGTCGCAGATACTCGAGCGAGGAGTAGCCTGTCCCGAAGTCATCGATTGCGATACGCACTCCGAGTGCACGCAGTGCCCCGAGTTTCTCGATATTGTCGTCAACATCGCTCATCGCAGCACTTTCGGTGATCTCCAGTTCAAGCAGTTCGGGCGACAAGTCGTGCTTGCGGAGGGCCTCCACTAACTGCTCGACGATGGTGGGCTCCTGCAATCGCTTGACCGAGAGGTTGACAGCGACCTGCACCATGAGCCCTCGATCGAGCCAGTCGCGGGCCTGTCGGCAGGCCGAATCCAGCGAGAACGCGTCGATCGACGAAATCAGTCCGCACTGCTCGGCAACGGGAATGAAACTGGCTGGCCCGATGTCGTCGCGCCAGCGAATCAGTGCCTCGAAGCCCAGCAGGCGCCCACTCGGAAGTTCCACACGCGGTTGATAGTGCAAGCGAAATTCGTCATTCGCAAGCCCCCTGCGCATGTCCTCACGAAGTTCGATTTCCCGAATGGCATCGTGGTGCATCACTGGCGTGTAGCACGTATGCCGGTGCTTGCCTCTCACCTTGGCGTGGTACATCGCCGTATCGGCATTGCGAACGAGAGTCTCGGCATCGAGCCCGTCATCGGGGAAACAGGCAATGCCGACACTGGCACTGACATTGACGATGCGTTCGCCGAGGTGACAGGGTTGCGCAATTGCATCCAGCACACTATCGGCCAGACGCGTCGCTGACTTCTCGCCTGGCCCGGGCACCGCGATGACCGTGAATTCGTCGCCGCCAAGGCGCGACAGGGAATCATCGCTCCTGAGCACACGGTCCACGCGCGAGGCCACGACCCTGAGAAGATGATCTCCGGCACTGTGGCCGAGTGTGTCATTGATCAACTTGAAGCCGTCGAGATCAACGAACAACAAGGCGACTTCGTGCCGCGTCCTGCGGGCGTCATGCAGAGCGAGTTCAAGGTTCTCGTGAAAGTGAGCCCGGTTCGGAAGTCCGGTCAGCGTGTCGTAACGCGCCACGGTGGACAGCGCCGAATTCGCGAGTCCGAGTGCATCGGCGCGCTTCTTGAGAGCAGTCCGCTGACCCACCTGATGCAAGGCCAGCGAGAGGCCCGTCGTCAGAGCCGACAGTTCGAGGGACAGGCAATCACGAGGGTCGATCAACAGATAGCCGAGCTCGAGTTCGTGTGCCGTGAGAGGTGACAGTACCAACAAGCCGCTTTCGAGCTCTTTGTGCAACGATTGCGGGAGTACATCCTTTGTGTCGAAATTCGTCTCGTGCTCGCCGGTGCGTTCATTCGAAAAAGAAAATGCAAGCCTGACTTTTTCAGCGACGGCAACGTCAGTGTCGACATTCAGGGCGATCCAGGCCCGTTTCAACCCGAGAGAACCAAAACCTTCCTGCAGAAGTGTCCAGATCGACTCGTGACTGGAACAACTCGCCAGTCGCATCAGCAGGTGCTCGTGCCGCTGGCGGTGCGTCATTCGATCGAACTGCCATGTTGCACGCGCTCTCCCCAACCTGTTCTCGAGCCTGTCCACGGCTCTCGAGATCGCCACTTCCGCGTCGGCATGCGCAAGCGTGACCGGCAAGGCGCGACGCACACTCTTGAGAATCCGAACCGCTTTCATCCACCACCGCACGGTATGTACGTCGACCGGACATTGTTCGAGCGCTTCCTCGATCATCAAGCCGAGCGCATCGCTTCCCGCCACGAGCGTATGGAACACGCCGCTGACGATCCTGTCGATCGCGATGCCGTCAGGCACGTACACGCGGCGCAGCCGAAGTTGCAGATGCTTGTCCAGCAGCGCCATGGGAGTATCGGAATGCAGTGCATCGACCAGCCAGTCGGCGGCTTCGCTTTCCTGCCAGGTCGCATCACTCGATCTCCGGATCATCAGATCAGCGTCGATCGACACGATGGGCTGCCGGCTGCCGACATCCCTTTCTGCCAGCCTGTCGAGCAGGAGATCTGCCGCTGCAACCGCTTGCGGTTCAAGCTGCTGTCGAATCGTCGTCAGCGGCGGATGACTGTCGATGGCGACAGGATGATCGTCGAATCCCGACACGAGGACGTCGGACGGAACCCCGAGACCATGGCGTTCAAGCGCGATCATCGCACTGACCGCCATGGTGTCATTGGCGGCGACCAGCGCATCGAAACGTTCGCCCGATCGCAGCAGCGCGTCCACGGCAGCAAAGGAATCGGAGGCGCTGAAGTGCCCGTCGAGTATCAGCGATTCGTCGACAGACAAGCCCGCGCGCACCAGACCCTGTCGAAACGCTGTCTCGCGTTCCTCCGAGTCGGGCTCCCCGGCATAGCCTCGAAGGAACACGAAGCGCTTGCGGTGCGGGTCACGTGTCATGTGTGCCATCAGTGCGGCGAGCGCGGCATCGCTGGCCAGGCGGACACTGGGAAGATTGCCGAGAACGCCGCCGAGACTGACGACAGGTCGAGCAGAGATCCGCTCGACGAAGCGGGTCATTTCCACCGAAGAAAAGCCGCGTCCGAGCAAGGGGGTGAGAATGACGTAGCCGCTGACATCGAGACAATCGGCAAGCGGATGCGTCAGTCGACCCGGGAGGCTGGTACTGCCCTCCAGACGGTACATTCCGCCACCGTTGACGCGGCAATCCTGCGCCGAGTGACTGCGCAAGGCATCGCTGTCATGAAGATCTCGTGCCGACACGCACAAGGTGCCGTAACGAGCTCGCGCGAAGCGGCCATGAAGCCAATGGACAATGCCACGCTGATAGTCGTCGAAGGTATCGCTGACCACCGCAATGATACGTCGCTCGATATTTTTCACTCGACCTGGTCACCCCCGTGATCTACCGATCAAAGGGCCACACCGACGGCGTGACCAAAACGTGAATTGGTGCAGATTTCGTGCCTCAATACCTCAAGTCTGGTTCATGATTCACTATCGTTTTCCGAGCGGCTCGCCCGCCCCATCAGCGCTTGCACGGCATCTCGCGGGTCGACGTTCTCGTAGAGAATCCGGTAGATCTGTTCGACGATCGGCATATCGACGCCAAGCCTCTGTGCCTGCTGGTGTACCGCCTTTGCTGCTTTTACGCCTTCCACGACCTGGCCGATCGCAGCCGCGGCCCGCTCCGCGCCCTGGCCGGCTGCCAACGCCAGTCCCATGCGTCGATTACGCGACTGATCATCGGTGCAGGTGAGCACAAGGTCCCCCATCGCCGCAAGACCGGCGAACGTCTCCTCGTCGGCACCGAGCGCGATACCGAAGCGCGTCATTTCGCGAAGACCGCGATTGATCAACGCGACCCGGGCATTGGCACCAAATCCCAGGCCATCCGCCAGGCCAGCGGCGATGGCCAGCGCATTCTTGACGGCACCGCCCACTTCAACTCCGATCATGTCGCCGCTGGTGTAGGCCCTGAACGCCTCGCTCGACAGCCGCTCGGCCAGTTCATCGGCAAAGGACATCGGCCGGGCAGCAACGGTCATTGCCGTCGGTAATCCGGCGCCCACTTCGGTCGCGAAGGTCGGACCCGAAAGTACCGCGAGGCGCTGCACGGCAGGCAAGGTGCCGGCGGCAACCTGATGTGGCAATTCGCCGGTAGCCATTTCAAGCCCTTTGGTGGCCCATGCCAGGCCGAACCCGTTACCGATCACATCAGCATGCGCCTGCAGAGAGGAAAGCGTTGCACGGAATGCATGGCTCGGCACCACGACCAGAACCGTCGTGGCCCCTGCGAGCGCGAGATCGAGATCAACCTCGACGATGACGCGCTCCGGAAAGGGGGCATCCGGCAGGTAGCGCGTGTTACACCGCTCGCGCCGCATGACATCGATCGCCTCCCTGTCCCTGCCCCAGAGCCGCACATCATTGCCAGCCCGCGCCAGCTGGATCGCCAGCGCGGTTCCCCAGGAACCCGCCCCGATGACGGCCATGGGTGCACGATGATCATTCATCAGCGATTCCTCGTTCGGCTGATCCGGTCTGCACACGCCATTGCCCGGCGTAGTGAGCGCCCGCTCGAATCAGTGACTCGTGGCTTCCACGCTCGACGACGCGTCCTTTCTCGAGGACCACGATCTCGTTCGCCGCCACGATGGTGCTGAGCCGATGCGCAACGACAATGACCGTTCGATGGCGCGAGATGACCGCCAACGAACGCTGGATGGCCGCTTCGGTCTCATTGTCGACGGCACTGGTGGCTTCGTCGAGGATCAGCACAGGCGGGTCCTTGATGATCGCGCGGGCCAGTGACAAGCGCTGGCGCTGGCCGCCGGACAACTTGACACCTCGTTCGCCAACGAGTGTGTCGAAACCCTCCGGCAAGGCATCGATGAAGCCGATGGCCTCCGCCGCCACTGCTGCTGCACGAATGGTCTCGTGCGACGCTCCCGGATCACCGTACGCGATGTTCTCGCCGACCGTGCCCTCGAACAGGAAGACATCCTGACTGACGAGACCGATCGTCTGGCGAAGGGAATGCAGCGACAGTGTCTCGATCGGCTGTCCATCGAGTGTGATCGTGCCCTCATCGAGCGGATAGAAGCGCAGCAGCAACTTGATGAGTGTCGACTTGCCTGACCCTGTAGTACCAACCAGTGCAATGGTCCGTCCGGCGGGAATCGAGAGGTCTACTTCCTCGACCGCCGCGCCGCTGTCGGGGTAGCGGAAACTCACTTTCCGGAATTCGATATCTCCCCGGACCGGTGACGCGAGCGTCAGCCCACCGGCATCACGAACGCGCGCGTCCGTTTCAATAAGGCCCAGTATTCGACGGGTGCTCGCCATCGCACGCTCGTAAAGATCCACCGTCTGCGCCAGTCGAGTCAAAGGCCAGAGCAGACGCTGCGTCAGAAAGACCAGCATGCCATAGGCACCGACGTTGAGCGTGCCGTCGAGGGCCCGTAGCCCGCCGATCACGAAGGTGGCCAGGAAACCGACCAGAATCGCCATCCGGATCAGTGGCACGAACGCCGAACTCGTCCGGATGGCCGCCCGGTTGGCGTTCACATAGTCGCGGCTGGCCCGGGCGAGCTCTGCAGACTCACGTTGTTCGGCGGTAAAGGCCTTGATCGTCGCCATACCGCCGATACTGTTGACGATACGACCCGAGAGCCTGCCGACCTCTTCGCGCACCTGAGCATAGAGCGGTGTCGCTCGCCGCATGAAAAAGAAGGCGCCCCAGACGATGATCGGAATCGGCGTGATGGCGAGCAAGGCGATACTGGGCGAGACGACAAAGAACACCATGCCCACCAGAGTGACGCTGACGCCAACCTGAAGGATGTCGTTCGCACCACCGTCGAGGAATCTTTCGAGCTGGTTGACGTCGTCGTTCAGGATCGAGCTCAGCTCGCCGGAACTGCGTGCCTCGAAATACGCCATGTCCTGACGCTGCACCTGATCGTAGGCGTCCTGCCGGATATCGGCCTGGAAGTCCTGCGCGAGGTTTCGCCACAGAATCAGATAGAGATACTGAAACAGCGACTCGCCGACCCAGATGAACAGCGTCAGCCCACCCAGCGCGAGAATCTGGGATTCGGGTTCGATGATTCCGAACGCCGCCAGAAAACTTTCGTCCCGGTTGACCACCACGTCGATCGCGATGCCGATGAGTATCTCCGGCATGACGTCGAACACGACGTTGAGCGTCGAACAGAGACTGGCAAGTGCGATTCGGCGCCGGTAGCCCCGCGCGTAGCGAAGCAGGCGGACAAGCGCACTGAAGCTGCTCGTACCGCCCGCCGTACCGCCTCCTTGTGCGCCGCCATTCACGGCGACCGGTTGGCCTTCGCTCAGGGGCGCTCGCAACGCGGTCGCACCCCGGGCCATGCCACTACTCGGGCCACCATTGGGCCCATTGCGTGGCGCCTACTCGACCGCTACTCGGCGCTGCCGGCAGCCTCGGCGCGATCGACAAACTCGATGATGGCCATCGGCGCATTGTCGCCTGAGCGCACGCCGCACTTCAGGATGCGCGTATAGCCACCCGGCCGTGAGGCAAAACGAGGGGCAATCTCCGTGAACAGCTTGCCGACCGCTGCCTTGTCACGCAGCCGCGAGAAGGCCAGCCGTCGCCGCGCCACGTCATCACGCTTGGCACCGGTGATCATCGGCTCGATGACGCGCCGAAGCTCCTTGGCCTTGGGCAGGGTGGTACGAATGGATTCGTGCTCGACCAGCGACGCCGCCATGTTTCGAAACATGGCGTTACGATGGCTACTGTTGCGGTTGAGCTTGCGTCCGCTCTTGCGATGTCTCATGAGATGTCTTCGATCCGGATGTCATTAGGCCCGTGCGAATGCTACTTGGCGAGCTCGCGCTGCTTCTGCAGTTCGGGTGGCGGCCAGTTTTCGAGACGCATGCCGAGCGAGAGCGCTTGCTGGGCCAGCACGTCCTTGATTTCGGTCAGCGACTTCTTGCCGAGGTTCGGTGTCTTGAGAAGCTCGACTTCGGTACGCTGAATGAGATCGCCGATGTAGTAGATGTTTTCGGCCTTGAGACAGTTGGCAGAGCGCACGGTAAGTTCGAGATCGTCGACCGGCCGGAGCAGAATCGGATCGATATCGGATGCAGTCTCCTCTTCCTGGGCAGAGGTCTCCGGCTTCAGATCGACGAAGACCGACAGCTGCTCCTGAAGAATCGTGGCCGCCTTGCGAATGGCGTCTTCCGGATCGATCGTGCCGTTCGTCTCCAGATCGACAATGAGCTTGTCGAGGTCGGTACGTTGCTCGACCCGAGCACTCTCGACGTTGTAGGCCACCTTGTGAACGGGGCTGAAGGAGGAGTCGATCTGCAGCGTGCCGATGGGGCGGCTCTCGCCCTCCTCGAGCGTCCGGTGCGAGGCCGGCTCGTAACCACGACCGACGCGCGCACGCAACGTGATGTTGACATCGACATTTCCGGTCAGGTGACAGATGACGTGATCCGGATTGATGATCTCCAGGTCGTGATCGAGCGTGATGTCGCCCGCCGTGACGACTGCCGGGCCCTGCTTGACGAGCTTCAGCGTGGCTTCACTCTTGGCGTGCATGACGATCGCCACACCCTTCAGGTTCAAAAGGATATCGAGTACATCCTCCTGAACACCCTCCATCGTCGTGTACTCATGGAGCACGCCATCGATTTCGGCTTCGTAGAAGGCCGCCCCGGGCATCGACGACAGGAGGATACGGCGCAGCGCATTGCCGAGCGTATGACCGAAGCCACGCTCGAGCGGCTCCAGGGTAACTTTGGCGTGATTCGCGCTTGAAGTCGAGACGTCTGAGATATGTGGCTTGAGAAATTCTGTTTGCATGGCATTCAAGATGATCGTGCTCCGGTGCAGTGGCGGCGACGGTACCGTGACGCGAACCCCCGAGGTTCACGTCCATGGACCGGTGCCCGCGCGTGAGGTGCGAGGATCCGGGCTGGGCTGCCGCCTGAATTGAATTCCGGAACCGACGGGCGGAGGGGCCGGTCGGTTCTGGCGCGGCAGAGTGGACCTACTTCGAGTAAAGCTCGACGACCAGCGACTCGTTGATCTCGGCCGGCAGTTCGCCACGATCGGGGATCGCCTTGAACATGCCTTCGAATTTCTTCGTGTCGACTTCTATCCAGCCGGGCTGCCCGCGCTGCGCCGCCAACTGCAGCGCATCGACAATGCGTGCCTGCTTGCGCGCCTTCTCGCGAATCGTGATGACCTGATTGGGCTGAATCTGATAAGAAGGAATGTTGACGATCTTGCCATCGACCATGATCGACTTGTGCGAGACAAGCTGCCGCGCCTCTGCCCGGGTCGAACCGAAGCCCATTCGGTAGACGACATTGTCGAGACGCTGCTCGAGCATGGACAACAGATTTTCGCCCGTTGAGCCCTTCTTCGATGCGGCTGCCTTGTAGTAGTTACGGAACTGCTTCTCGAGCACTCCATACATGCGCCGCAGCTTCTGCTTTTCACGCAACTGGATCGAGTAGTCGGACGGTCGGCCTCGCTTGACCCCTACCTGACCTGGCGGTGTTTCAAGATTGCACTTCGATTCGAGCGGACGGATGCCCGACTTCAGGTAAAGGTCGGTACCTTCACGCCGACTGAGCTTGCACTTCGGTCCTGTGTATCTGGCCACGCTTCAATTCACTCCCAACTGGTCTGGTCGCCCGTGACAATGCACGGGCCGCGGGTCAAACGCGACGCTTCTTCGGTGGTCGGCAACCGTTGTGGGGAATCGGTGTCACGTCAATGATGCTCGCGATCTTGAATCCCACGTTGTTCAACGAGCGCACTGCTGAGTCCCGACCCGGCCCCGGACCCTTCACGTGCACATCGATGTTCTTCAATCCGTACTCCTTGGCAGCCTCACCCGCGCGTTCGGCCGCAACCTGCGCCGCGAACGGTGTGCTCTTTCTCGATCCACGAAAGCCGGAACCGCCGGCGGTCGCCCAAGACAGGGCGTTGCCCTGACGGTCGGTAATCATGATGATCGTGTTGTTGAAAGACGCATGAATATGCGCAATTCCGTCGGTAACGACGCGTCGAATCTTCTTCTTGCTGGTGCTGGCGGCCATGACTTGCTCGGTTGGAAACGGGTCCAGTGAATACGATAAAGGCTGTCGTTCGCTCAGCGCTTGAGCGGACGACGAGGACCCTTGCGGGTACGCGCATTGGTCTTGGTACGCTGACCCCGGAGCGGCAGTCCGCGACGATGTCGAATACCGCGATAACAACCGAGATCCATCAATCGCTTGATGTTCATCGATACGTCACGACGAAGATCACCCTCGACCGTGTACTTCGCAACCTCCGTACGGAGGTTCTCGATTTCAACTTCACTCAGATTGCGGACCTTGGCGTCCCGAGCAACCTGTGCGTCATCACAGATCTTCAGCGCGCGCGTGCGGCCGATTCCGTAGATGGAAGTCAAGGCGATCCAGGCGTGCTTCTGGACCGGAATATTGATGCCTGCTATGCGAGCCATGGTGGTGTCCCGATCAACCCTGTCGTTGCTTGTGTCGCGTATCGGTACAGATCACCCGTACGACGCCCTTGCGCCGCACCACTTTGCAGTTGCGGCAGATCTTCTTGACCGATGCTCTGACTTTCATCCGATACTCCAGAAATATGTCCGTAGACGTTTGCTGACCGATGCCCTGACAGCGGTCACCGATTTGATCAGCGTGCGCCTTTCGGCAGGCCCTTGGTGCCCTTGCCGGCACGACCGCCGGCACCACCTTCCTTGCCGCCCTTGCCCTTGCCGCCCTGCTTCTTCATCAGACCTTCGTACTGATGACTCATCATGTGCGCCTGCGCCTGGCCGACGAAGTCCATCACCACGACGACGATGATCAGGAGCGACGTGCCGCCGAAATAGAAGGGCACGTTCCAGAGCAGGATGAGAAATTCCGGCAGCAGACACACCAACGTGATGTAGAGCGCGCCATACATCGTCAGTCGCGTCAGTACCCCGTCGATATACCGTGCGGTCTGATCACCCGGACGAATACCGGGAATAAACGCGCCCGAGCGCTTCAGATTATCCGCTGTTTCCTTCGCGTTGAACACCAGCGCGGTGTAGAAGAAGCAGAAAAAGATGATCGCCGACGCGTAGAGCAGTATGTAGACCGGTTGTCCGGGCTGCAAGGTCGAGACGAGCGTGTTCAGAATCGAGTTCGAGTTGTCGGTCGCGATGTCGCCGAGCGTCGCTGGAAACAGGATGATGCTCGACGCGAAGATCGGCGGAATGACACCCGCCATGTTGAGCTTGAGCGGCAAGTGACTCGACTGAGCCGCATACATCTTGCGTCCTTGCTGTCGCTTGGCGTAATTGACAGTGATGCGTCGCTGGCCGCGCTCGACAAAGACCACGAATGCGGTGACCGCGAAGACCATGGCAAACAAGAGGATGACCGTTAACGCGCTGAGCTCACCGGTACGCGCGAGTTCGAGTGTGCCGCCGATGGCTGCCGGCAGCCCTGCCACGATACCCGCGAAGATGAGAATCGATATGCCGTTGCCGATACCACGCTCGGTGATCTGTTCGCCCAGCCACATCAGGAACATGGTGCCCGTGACCAGGGTAATGGCCGCGGTGAGAACGAATCCCGGTCCCGTCAGGAAGACAACGCTCTGGCCACCCGCTCCCTGATTCTGCAAGGCGATAGCAATACCGACCGCCTGAATCGAGGCCAGCACAAGCGTGCCGTAACGTGTGTACTTGGTGATGACGCGACGACCGCTCTCGCCTTCCTTGCGGAGTTGCTCAAGCTGCGGGATGACGTGCGTCATCAGCTGCATGATGATCGACGCCGAAATGTAGGGCATGACGCCGAGAGCAAACAGTGACATGCGCGACAGCGCACCACCACCGAACATATTCAGCATCCCGAGGATGCCGTCGCTCTGTTGTTGGAAAATCTCCGCCATGACGCGCGGATCCACACCCGGGATGGTGATGTGCGAACCGATCCGGAATACCACCAGGGCAAACAGGACGAACAGCAGACGCGATCGCAGCTCGGATGAACCACCGATACCCGAAAGGGCTGGGCCCTTCTTGTCTCCTGCTGCCATCGGTATGCTCCGCCGTTACCTAAGCCGGTTCGTCGCCAGCCGGCTTTCCAGCCGATGTGTCCGTACCGGTGTCGTCGCCCGACGCCGACTCTGACGCCGACTCTGACGCCGATGCGGTCGTTGCAGGGGTGGCCGCCTCGTTCGCTGCGCCGTCTGCTACCCGCTTCCCGGTCCTGGCCTTCGCTACCGGCTTGCCGGCCGCGACGATGACGATATCCTCGACACTGCCGCCCGCGCCTTCGATCGCACTACGTGCGCCGCGCGTCACACGACAGCCACTGACCTTCACCGCACCAGCGATCTCGCCCGACAGGATGATCTTCACCGTCTTGGTCTGCAACGGCACGATTCCCGCCTCGATCAGGGTCGCCGGCGTGATCACGCCCTCGGGCACACGCGCGAGCTCATGCAAGCGGACTTCCGCATAATGCCTGCCCATGCGCGAAGTGAAACCGAATTTCGGCAAGCGTCGCTGGATCGGCATCTGGCCGCCTTCGAACCCGACCTTGTGGTATCCACCTGATCGCGCCTTCTGGCCCTTGTGCCCCCGACCAGCCGTCTTGCCACTGCCGGAACCGATGCCACGCCCGACCCGGTTGGCGACCTTGCGGCTTCCCGGATTGGGTTTGAGATTATTGAGACTCATGATGTCTGATTTGCACTCTGTCCCGGCGCGACGCGTAGTCGATGCCCGGATCTGGGTGGGGCCCGATACTAGGCCTGAACGGATTCTTCGACGCGCAAAAGATAATAGGCCTTGTTGATCATGCCGCGATTCTCGGGCGTATCGATGACGTCGACGGTCTGATGCATGCGCCGCAGACCGAGGCCTCGAACCGACGCCTGATGATTCTTCAAGCGACCGTTCAAGCTACGGATGAGTGTCACTTTCAGGGTCTGTCCCGCCGCGCTGCTCATACCGCTTCTTCTCCCTTGACTTCAGCTACCGTCTTGCCGCGCTTCGCCGCGATCGATTCCGGGCTGCGCATGTCGGTAAGGCCGTTGATCGTCGCGCGAACGACGTTGATCGGGTTGTTCGTGCCGATGATCTTGGCAAGAACATTGTGGACACCGACCGCTTCGAAAACCGCACGCATCGCGCCTCCGGCAATGATACCCGTACCATCCGACGCTGGCTGCATGTACACCCGAGCCGCGCCGTGACGCCCCGTCAATGCATATTGCAGTGTGCCGTCGGCCAGATTGACCGAGCGCATGTCGCGGCGAGCCTTCTCCATGGCCTTCTGGATGGCGAGCGGCACTTCGCGCGCTTTGCCATAGCCGAGTCCGACCCGTCCGTTACCGTCGCCGACGACCGTCAGCGCCGTGAACCCGAACTGACGTCCACCCTTGACCACCTTCGCCACACGGTTGATCGTGACAAGCTTCTCGATATAGCCGTCGCTGTTCTGGTTGTAGTCGTTCTGTGCCATACGTGATATCCGGGAAATTCGTTATGTCGGCGAAAGATCTGCCTTGATCGTCGGTTCGGGTGAGTCGATTCGGGCTGGCAATCAGATTCCGCAGTCAGGACAAGAAGGTGCCTTGGCCGGAACCTGTTCGAAACCGGTCTAGAATTTCAGGCCGTGCTCGCGGGCCGAGTCGGCCAGAGCCTTGACTCGCCCGTGATACTTGAACCCTGCCCGGTCAAAGGCCACTTCGCTGATACCCGCCGCCACAGCCTTCTCGGCGATGGCCTTGCCGATCGCCGTGGCAGCATCGACGTTGCCGCCGTTGGCAAGCCCCGCTCGCAGATCTTTCGCGACCGTTGACGCAGCCACCAGCACATGCGCACCATCGGGTGCGATGACCTGGGCATAGATATGTCGCGGTGTCCGGTGAACCGTCAGACGCGGTCGCCCGAGTTCGCTGATCTTCGCGCGTGTGCGTCGCGCCCGGCGCAATCGTGTCGTCTTCTTGTCCATCACTTCTTCTTCGCTTCTTTCATGGCGACGTATTCGTCTACGTATCGCACGCCCTTGCCCTTGTACGGCTCCGGCGGTCGATAAGCACGGATATCGGCAGCCACTTGACCGACAACCTGCTTGTTCGTTCCGCTGATCACGATCTCGGTTTGACTGGGCGTCTCGACGGTGATGCCGTCAGGCACTGCGTGAACGACGGGGTGGGAAAAACCGAGGGTCAGATTCAGTGACTTGCCCTGCGCCTGCGCTCTATAGCCGACTCCGCGCAGCTCGAGCTTCTTCGAAAAGCCGTCACTGACGCCGACGACGAGATTCGACAGAAGTGAGCGCATGGTGCCGGCCATTGCCATGGCGTTGTGCTTGCCGGCGCGTGGCACGACACCAAGCTCGCCGTCCTCGAGCTTCGCCTCGACATCGTCGTGCAGGACCATGGACTCGAGGCCCTTCGGTCCCTTCGCACTGACCGCCTGGCCATCGATCTTGACATCGACACCTTTCGGCACCGACACCGGCTGTTTTGCTACGCGTGACATCTGATTTCAGTTCCTGTATCCGGAGGACTTCGCCAAGGCGCGCTTCAGCTGACAGTGCAGAGCACTTCGCCACCGATGCCCTGGGCCTGCGCCTGGCGCCCGGTCATCAGTCCGCGCGATGTCGAGACGACAGAAATGCCGAGCCCGCCAAGCACCTCCGGGATAGCCTCGCTCCCCGAATACCGACGCAGACCGGGACGACTGACACGGCGGATCCTCTCGATGACCGGGCTACCGTCGAAATACTTCAGTGTGACGGTCAACGTGGGCTTGCCGTCGCTGTTGACTGCCTGGTCATAGCGCTCGATGTAGCCTTCGTCCTGCAACACCTGTGCAACCGCCGACTTGAGCTTTGCCGCCGGCATCGAGACCGATACCTTGCGGGCTTGCTGGCCATTGCGGATACGCGTGAGCATATCCGCTATCGGGTCTGACATGCTCATCGTGCGGGCCTCTCGGGCCGACTCGCGACGCTCGTGACGACAGTGTTCATCGAACCATTCATCGGAAAGGACATTGCAACCATTCTCCTACCAGCTCGCCTTGACGAGACCGGGCACATCGCCACGCATGGCAGCCTCACGCAACTTGTTACGGCTCAGACCGAACTTGCGGTAGTACCCGTGTGGACGACCCGTGATCCGGCATCGGTTTCGCTGGCGCGCAGCAGACGAGTCACGCGGCAGTGCAGCAAGCGCTGCAACCGCAACCATCTTCTCGTCGTACGGGACTTCCTGCGAAAGAATCGTTTCCTTCAGCGCCGCACGCTTTGCTGCGTGCTGCTTGACCAGCTTGGTACGCTTCTTCTCGCGGGCGATCATCGACTTCTTGGCCATCGTTATGCCCCCTTCTGCGCCGGCTGCCGGAACGGAAAATTGAACTTCTTGAGTAGAGACAAGGCTTCCTCGTCGTTTCTTGCCGACGTTGTGATGGTGATGTCCATGCCGCGAATCGCGTCGACCTTGTCGTAGTCGACCTCGGGAAAGATGATCTGCTCCTTGACGCCAAGGCTGTAGTTACCACGACCATCGAAACTTCGTGGGCTGATACCGCGGAAGTCACGTATGCGGGGAATCGACACGGCAACCAGCCGATCGAGAAACTCGTACATGCGGTCACGGCGCAAGGTGACTTTCGCGCCGATCGGATAACCATCGCGAATCTTGAACCCGGCGATCGACTTGCGGGCGACGGTCACCACCGGCTTCTGACCACTGATGGCGGTCATGTCCGATACGGCGCTCTCGAGCACCTTCTTGTCGCCGACCGCTTCGCCAAGGCCCATGTTGATCGTTATCTTCTCGATTCTCGGGACCTGCATGACGCTCTTGTAGCCATGCTCCTTCATCATCTCGGGGACGATGTTCTCGCGGTACTGCTGTTTGAGTCTGGCCATGATCTCAGCCGTCCACTGCACTGTTGTCGGCACGGAAGAATCGCTCCTTGCGGCCGGAATCGTCGACGCGGAATCCTACCCGACCACCTTTCTTGGTCGACGGGTTGAAGAGCGCGACGTTCGATATGTGGATCGACGCCTCCTGCTCCTGGATGCCACCCGGATCGCCCGCCTGGGGATTGCCCTTGACGTGCTTCTTGATGAGGTTGACCCCGTCGACGAAGACGCGATCGTCTGCGACTCGATCGACCTTGCCACGTCGGCCCTTGTCCTTGCCGACCAGCACGATCACATCGTCGCCTTGCTTGATTCGTTGCATGTCTCTCTTGTCCCCTACAGAACTTCCGGCGCCAGCGAGACGATCTTCATGAAACGCTCCGAGCGAAGTTCGCGCGTGACCGGCCCGAAAATGCGCGTGCCGACAGGCTCGAGCTTGGCGTTGAGGATCACCGCGGCGTTGGCATCGAAACGGATGGCCGAGCCGTCACCACGACGTATGCCCTTGCGCGTCCTGACGACAACGGCGTTATAGACCTCACCCTTCTTCACCTTGCCGCGGGGAATGGCGTCCTTCACGCTGACCTTGATGACGTCACCCACACGCGCATACCGACGGTGCGAGCCGCCGAGCACCTTGATGCACTGAACCCGGCGCGCGCCGCTGTTGTCCGCGACGTTCAGGACACTCTGCATTTGAATCATCGGACGCTACCTTCACCTGAACTCGAGGACTTCATGGAACCTGCCGTGTCTCGTTGCTTGTCTTGTCGACCTGCAGGCTACCTGCCAATCGACTGATACCGTAGCTGGAGCCAAATCCGATCGGCCCCATCTGCCTTGTTGCCAGCTCTACTCGGTCGCTGCTGTCAGCACCTTGTCGAGCGTCCAGGACTTCGTCTTGGAAATCGGTCGACACTCGCGAATCTGCACGATGTCACCGATGTTCAATTCATTCTTCTCATCATGCACGTGATACTTCTTGCTGCGACGCATGTACTTTCCGTAGATCGGGTGCTGGATACGACGCTCGACCGAGACAGTCGCGGTCTGTTCCATCTTGTTACTGGCCACCTTGCCGATCTCGGTCCGGACTCGCTTGGCGGTCTCCTCGGGAGCAGACGCGGACGCGTCGCTCGAGTTTTCGCCGTCGGCCTGCTTGTCTTCAGTGCTCATGTCAGGCCCCCGCGCCCTGCGCGTCGTGCGCAGCCTTCTCGTTGATGATCGTCTTGATGCGTGCAATTTCACGCCGCACACGCTTGTGATCGTGCGGCTTCACATCCTGCCCCGAACCCTGCTGCATGCGCAGGTTGAAACGCTCCCGATACAAGCTCGAGAGTTCCGTATCCAGCTCATTCGGTGTCTTCTCACGAAGATCTGCCGCCTTGCTACCTGTCGTGCTCATGCTGCCGTCCTCACCACAAAGCTTGTGCTGATCGGGAGTTTCGCTGCAGCCAGTGCAAAGGCTTCACGAGCGACTTCCTCGGTAACACCCTCCATCTCATAGAGCATCTTGCCGGGCTGGATCTTCGCCACCCAGTACTCGACGTTGCCCTTGCCCTTGCCCATCCGCACCTCGATCGGCTTTTTAGTTACTGGCGTATCCGGGAATATGCGAATCCAGATCTTGCCACCGCGCTTGATGTGGCGAGTCATGGCGCGACGTGCCGATTCGATCTGACGCGCCGTCAGGCGGCCACGATCGGTCGCCTTCAGACCGTACTCGCCGAAGCTCACTTTATTTCCGTTCTGCGCGAGCCCACGGTTACGCCCGGTGTGCTGTTTGCGGAACTTGGTTCTTTTCGGTTGAAGCATGAGTGCGCTTTCTTGTGCTTACTTGCTGTTGGTGCTGCTGACTACGCTCTTCGAGCGCTTCTCTTCGAGGTCGAAGACTTCGCCGTGGCATATCCAGACCTTGATGCCGATGACGCCGTACGTTGTCTTCGCTTCAGCTGTGCCGTAGTCGATATCAGCGCGCAGTGTGTGCAGCGGCACACGCCCGTCGTGGTACCACTCACGGCGTGCGATTTCTGCACCGTTAAGTCGACCGGAAACCGCGATCTTCACGCCTTGAGCGCCGATACGCATCGTGTTCGTCAACACGCGCTTCATGGCGCGGCGGAACATGACACGACGCTCGAGTTGCTGTGCAACGCCCTCGGCGACCAATTGTGCGTCAAGTTCCGGCTTGCGGATCTCGGCGATGTTGATCTTGACGTTGTTGATGTTGATACCGAGCATCGGCGCAAGCGTGCGACGCAGCCGCTCGACATCCTCACCCTTCTTGCCGATGACGATGCCCGGACGCGCCGAATGGATCGTGATGATCACGGCTTTCGCCGGTCGCTGAATCTGTATGCGACTGACAGATGCATGCGACAGCTGCTTCTTCAGGAACTCGCGGATTCTGATGTCGTCATTCAGGTAATTCGCATAGTCCTCACTACCTGCATACCACGTCGAATTCCAGTCCTGGGAAATGCCCAGTCGAATACCGATCGGATGTACTTTCTGACCCATGCCAACTAGCTCCTGGCGTCCGAGACGGTAACGGTGATGTGACAAGTGCGCTTGAGAATGCGGTTCGCCCGCCCCTTCGCTCTCGCGCGAAGCCGCTTCATCGTCGGCCCCTCGTTGACCTGGACCGACGAGACGCGCAGCTCGTCGATATCAGCCCCTTCGTTGTGCTCGGCATTGGCAATGGCACTGTCGACAAGCTTCTTCATGATTGCGCCCGCCTTCTTCTCGGAGAACGTCAGGACCTCCAGCGCATTCTCTACCGGCATGCCACGAATCTGATCCGCCACCAACCGCGCTTTCTGCGCAGAGATGCGGGCCATCTTCAACCTGGATTCAACTTCCATGACTACCTCGACTTCCGGTCGGCGACGTGGCCTTTGTAGGTACGCGTGGCGGCGAACTCACCGAGCTTGTGCCCGACCATGTTCTCCGACACCAGCACCGGCACGTGCACGCGGCCGTTATGCACCGCGATTGTCAGACCGACCATGTCCGGCAGGATCATCGAACGCCGCGACCAGGTACGAATCGGGCGCTTGCTGTTCGCCGCGCGTGCCTCATCGACCTTCTTGGCAAGGTGCGCGTCGACAAACGGGCCTTTCTTGAGACTTCTCGGCACAGGCTTCTCTCCAGTTCCTCGCCCAGGCTTATGGAATCGCTGTTCTCACAATCAGGCTGCGAGAACGAACTCATGCAAACAGTTAGTTGCTGTGCTAACTACTTCTTGCTGCGACGACGAATGATCATGCTGTCAGTGCGCTTGTTGGAGCGCGTCTTGTGGCCTTTCGTGGGCGTTCCCCACGGGCTGACCGGATGGCGACCGCCGGATGTGCGCCCTTCGCCACCTCCGTGCGGGTGGTCGACCGGGTTCATCGCGACACCCCGGACGGTCGGACGTACACCCCGCCAGCGCATGGCGCCAGCCTTGCCAAGCTTCTGCAGGGCATGCTCGCCGTTGCCGACTTCGCCAATGGTCGCGCGGCAATCGGACTGTACACGGCGGGTTTCACCGGAACGCAATCGCAGCGTGGCATACATGCCTTCCCGTGCTACCAGCTGCACCGCCGCGCCTGCACTCCGCGCAACCTGTGCACCCCGACCGGGCTTCAGCTCGATGCAATGAACCGTCGAACCAACCGGAATGTTGGCGAGTGGCAGCGAGTTGCCTGCCTTGATCGGCGCTTCACGTCCTGACATCAGTCGCTCCCCGACAGCGACGCCCTTGGGAGCAATCATGTAGCGACGCTCACCGTCTGCGTACTTCAAGAGTGCGATGTGAGCCGTTCGGTTCGGGTCGTATTCGATACGCTCGACGACGGCCGGTATACCGTCCTTGTCGCGACGAAAATCAATGATGCGGTACCGGCGCTTGTGGCCACCACCGATGTGGCGCGTCGTGATGCGCCCTTTGTTGTTGCGGCCACCCGACTTGCCGAGGCTCTCGAGCAACGGCTCGTACGGGCCTTCCTTCGAGAGGCTCCGATCGATCGCGCGAACCTGGAAACGCTTGCCCGGCGACGTCGGTTTGGACTTGACCAGTGCCATGCTCTAGCCCTCGATGTTCATGAAGTCGATGTCCTGGCCCTCTGCCAGTCGGACGATCGCCTTGCGCCAGTCGGATCGCTTGCCGTTGATCTGACCGAAGCGCTTGTTCTTGCCACGCACGTTGAGGATCTGCACGCTCCTGACACTCACATCGAAGATCTTCTCGACAGCAAGCCGCACTTCGATCTTGGTGGCGTCGCTGGCGACACGGAATGCATGACGCCCTTCCATCTCTGCGCCGATCGCCGTCTTCTCGGAGACGTGCGGCCGCACGAGAACCTCGTAGAGGCGCTTGTCGTTCATCATGAGAGGCGCTCCTCGAGTCGCTTGATGGCTGCCGTCGTGACAACGATCGTCGGCTGGCGAACGAGACTGACAGGATCGACGCCGTCGACATCGAGCAAATGGACGTTTTCCAGGTTGCGACTACCAAGCCACAGGTTTTCGTCTACCTCGTCGACGACGATCAGGACACGGTTGACACCGAGTTCGGCAAGCCGCTCACGCATCAGGCGGGTGCGCGGCTCGGCCAGTGTCATCGAGTCGACAATAACGAGTTTTCCGTCGGCTGCTGCCTTCGACAGGATCGAACGCAAGGCACCGCGATACATCTTCTTGTTGACTTTCTGCGTGTAGTCGCGAGTCTTCGCCGCGAATGTCACACCACCACCGGTCCAGATAGGGCTGCGCGAAGTTCCCGCTCGCGCCCGTCCTGTACCCTTCTGCCGCCAGGGCTTCGCGCCACCACCCCGTACTTCAGAGCGCGTTTTCTGCGCCGCCGTACCGGCGCGACCGCCGGCGAGGTAGGCCGTGACGATCTGATGCACCAGACCCTCGTTGTACTCAGCACCGAACACGCGCTCGGAAACCGAGACCGTGCCGCCGCTGTGTGTCTGCAAATCCATCGTCCAGA
>Ga0209828_1000183_pt1 | contig 58623 bp, 39 predicted proteins | sample MaitaG_FD_187429 | JGI IMG/M metagenome (GOLD analysis project Ga0209828, IMG submission 187429) | Marine algal microbial communities from Maine, USA - Maine_Asex2 metaG (SPAdes) (version 2) | ecosystem: Host-associated > Algae > Red algae > Unclassified | place: Maine, USA | collected 2015-01-05
TCGTCTAGATCGAGGTCGTCGTCATCGTCGTCGAGATCGAGGTCATCGTCATCGTCGAGGTCGGGGACATCTTCGTCGTTGTCGCCTTCCTGCTCTTCGTTGTCATTATCGAATGTGCCGCGGGGGCCGAGACCATCTTCGTCGGCGTTGAGCGCTCCGCCAAACGCGCCGTTGGCTGGCTGCTGCTTGCTTTCCCAGTTGAGGACAACCGACAGGAACTCGCTGATTGCTGTACTGCTAAGCGTTGTGCTTGCCATTGCCTCGTCGATGACATCGTTGATGATGCCGTCGTCGACCTCGGCGCACGGCAACTCACCCCAGCCAACAGAGTCAACGCTGTCGGCGATCTGGGTAACGTCGCGCTTTGTTGACTTTGACAGACTCGTGCCGTGAGCATCGATCCAAGCCTCGATAGCTTCCGCCAACTGCATGATTCTCCTCGGAGGGCTGGCCCAGTGGTAACGCACAGACACTAGTCCGTGGCCGTGGCCAGCAGGACGGTTGCTCCCCAGCAATTTGACTGTAGCGAAGGTCACACGCCAAGCGTGAGCGGGCTAACAGAAGTTCGTTCGCAATTTGTTCAGCATCAAGGGACACCGCTACCGGAGGACCTCATGTCTCGCTCACGAATTCTCAGCTCGATCGCCGCCGCTTCGCTTGGCATTGCACTCCTGGGTGCTTGCAGCGCCGAGTCACTTACGGAGCGAGCTGTTGGCTTCGGGTTGGAGCAGGCGGCGGGCGGTGATCAAGACATCGATCTGGACTTCGGCGACGACGGTTTGGGCGGCTTCAGCGTCAAGACCGATGAGGGCGACTTCTCCTTGAATTTCGACGAAGATAGCGGTGGCATTCTCTTTGATACCGAAGACGGCGCCGGAGCTATTTCGTTCGACGAAGATGGCATTGTCTTCAACACCGACGAGGGTGATGGCGTTATAGGTTTCGATGAAGAGAACGGCGCAATCACGTTCGAGACCGACGAGGGCGACGGCGTCATCAACTTCGACGAAGAAACTGGCACTGTCGGGTTTGAAGGCGACGCCGGCTCCGCCGTCTTCGGCGGCAACGAGATCCCAGACGCCTGGCCAGCCGCAATTGGTGTGCCTCAAACTGCAGACCCAGCACAAACAACCTTCTCGGTTATCGACTTCGATGGTGGGCTCATCCTCACGGCCAACTTCCAGCACGGTCCCGAGGAGTTCTTCGCTGCCAAAGCCCAGTCATACTTCGAGAATCAGGGTTGGACCGTGAAGGTCGAAACGGCAGAGGCCGGCGGCAGCTATACGGCGCTAAACAAGGGCGAATCGTCGGTGATCATCAATAACGATGGCAACGGCTCCACGCTGATCATGATCAATGAGATCGGCGGCTAACCGCGAGGGCCTAGCTGCACTCAAGATCCCCTCCAGGTGGATTGATGCCGGCCCTGGCGAGGGCCGGCCTCGGTCCTTTTCCGGACAGCTTCTAAGCCGCGATGTACCCTAACCGTCATGTCGGGCGAGGCCAGCAAGAGTCGAGTGATCAAGCTCGCAGGCCCGCTTGATCTGCGGGCAACGCTCGGTTCGCGAGTGATCGCCGAGTCGGGTGGAGGGCGACAAGAGGCATGGCGAGTGTCGCGAACGCCCGACGGGCTTGCGACGACCCATATCCGCACGGCGGATAGCGAGATGCATGTGACTGCGTGGGGCCTAGGTGCGGCGTGGGCGCTCGATCAGGCGCCTGATTTGCTTGGGTTGACCGATGACCCTTCGACGCTGGTGCCGCAACATGACATCGTTGCAAAATTGCATCGACGCTTCCACGGACTGCGGGTTGGGCGAAGCGGGATTGTGTGGGATTCGTTACCTCGGGTGATTCTTGAGCAGAAGGTCACCACGACCGAGGCCACCCGCAGCTGGTACAGCTTGGTGCGGACCTACGGTGAGCCTGCCCCCGGTCCGACCGAACTGCGAGCTGGGCCACCGCCCGAGGCCTTGGCGGATTTGGCCTATCACCAGTTTCACCAGCACGGGGTTGAACGCAAGCGAGCCGAGACCATCATCAACGCTGCCCGGCGCATCAACCGCATTAACGAGGCGCTGGAGATGCCCGTGGAGCAGGCGTATGAACGAATGATGGCGGTGCGAGGCATAGGTATCTGGACCGCGTCGTTGGTCCTAGGCCAGGCCGTTGGTGATCCGGACGCGATTCCAATCGGGGACTACCACGTAAAGAACAGTGTGAGCTGGGCGCTAGCGGGGGAGCCTCGCGGCACCGACGAGCGAATGATCGAGCTTCTCGAGCCCTATCGCGGTCATCGCCAACGGGTGGTGCGACTGATCCATCTCGGCGGAATTACTGCGCCCAAGTATGGACCGAGGACCCAACCTCGCAATATCCGCAAGCACTAGCTGGCGCTGCACCGCTCGTGAGAACAACTCATGGCACTACTAATTTCGGGTGCGCTGACGAAGTACTCTTGGCGCACATCGTCTGGGCTGGCTAACGGGCGGCTAAGCCGGGTTCGAGCCGCGCAGCCAGGCCGAGCCGCGCAGCCAGGCCGAACCGAGTCGAGTCGAGTCCTAAAGGTCCCAAATTCTATGCAGACGAGTCAGCCGTTGGAGTCACCAACAGAGGAGGTCGCGGACTCGGCCAGGAAGATGGTCGAGAGTTTCATCGAGGCCATACCGCGCCTTGGCGTCGGGTTTGCGATCGCATTGGTCGGATATGGGCTATCAAGGGTCCTGCGCTGGGGTCTCCATCGATGGTTTGCGCGCCGCAATACACAGAGTTTCGCTCAGGTGATGAGCAAGCTGGCGGGTTGGGTGCTCTTTGGTCTGGCCGCGCTCAGCGCAACCGCGGCGGCCTTTCCATCGGTGAAACCGGTCGATCTACTTGCGGGACTTGGATTCTTCTCGGTGGCGATCGGCTTCGCCTTTCAGGACATTCTGGAGAACACGCTTTCTGGGGTGTTATTGCTCTTGCGCCAACCATTTGAGTCGGGCGATCAAATCGAGGTGCACGGTCAAACTGGCACGGTTGAAGCGATCACGATTCGCGAGACCCGCATGAAAACCTTTGACGGACAACTTGTAGTAATCCCGAACCGGGACGTCTACAAGAACGTCATACGAGTGCAGACGCACTTCAAGGACCGAAAGCTCACGTTCGTTGCTGGCATTGCCTACGAGAACGATGCTAGGGAAGCGTGCACCGTAATTACACAAGCCGTAGCCACAGTCGCCGAAGTAGCGGCCGAGCCTCCCTGCCAAGCACTGGTAGTCGATCTAGGCGTATCGACGGTCAATATTGAGGTGGGGTTCTGGAGCGGGCCCGCGCAGCATGAGAGCCGCGTGGTCCTTGACGAGGTGATTAAGACCGTCAAGGTCGCACTTGAAGATGCAGGCATTGAGATGCCTGCGGACATAGTGGCGCTTCAAGCCACGCCTAGTTTCCGGGCTGCCCTCCAAAATGACGGCCACATAACCCCTGGCGGTGGACTCAAGTCGTCCGAACATTCATAGGACGCAGAGCGAGGCGCAGCCGAAAGTGACCAGTAGGCCCCGATAGTTCGTCGACCAGGAGCACCAACGGGTTGATCCCCGGGCGAGGCTCGAGATGCGGTGGATCAACTTGGTCTTCGCTGTGCGTACGATGCGCTAGCGATCCAGTACGCGTTCGATAGCGATGGCGGCAGCGGCTGTGCGCAGGTCGATGCCGTCTGTCTCGGAGCGATCCCACATGTCGTTGTTCAGTGCAATCATGCGCTCGGACATGTCCGTGTCGGGTTCGTCGATGTCCTCGCCAAGGTTCGCCTTCCACTCGTAGAACGACCCAATCACGCCTCCGGCGTTAGCGGCGAAGTCAGGCACCACAATTCGCCCGAGTGCATGGAGTTGCGCGACTCCGGCGGCGGTAGTTGGAGCGTTTGAGCCCTCCACGATGAGCTCGGCAGTGATGCTTTGGGCAATATCGACGTCGATAATCGATTGCAGCGCAGCGGGAACGATGATGTCGGCGCTGGTTGTAAGCACCTCAATTGAACCAATCTCGTCCTCATCAGCGTCGGTCACCGACCCGCCGGCTTTCTTGGCTTCGACTACAGCTGAGATATCGAGACCGTCAGCATTGTAGATTCCTCCGCCTGAGTCAGACACTGCAACAATTGGATGGCCTGCTTCGGCGAGTAGCTCAGCGAGCCGCTGTCCGAGTGCGCCGAAGCCTTGTATGGCGACAGATGCGCTCGTGCTTAGGCCGATACGTTCGCGGGCCACGGCGATCGCGTGGGCACACCCGGCTGCCGTAGCGCCATTTCGGATCGCAACGCCGCCTTTGTCGAGTGGCTTGCCTGTTGCCACTGCGTTCGATTGAGAACCGGTATGTCGTTGCCATGCTTCGGTGAAGTGAGCCATGTCGTGGGCTCCAGTGCCCACGTCGGGGCCCAATATGTCGGTAGTAGGACCAACAAAAAGGCCAAGTGATTCTGCGAGTGCGTCGGCCAGCTGAGCTCTTGCTTCGTCGTCGAGGTCGGCTGTGTCGACCTGGACGCCGCCCTTCGCGCCGCCAAACGGTAACGATGCCAAGGCATTCTTGAGTGTCATGATTGTCGCTAGGCCTGTCACTTCAGCGCCAGTGACGTTTGGGGAATAGCGCATTCCACCCTTGCCTGGTCCCCGAGCCAGATTGTGTTGAACCCTCCATGCTTTGAGCGTTCGTTGTGAGCCGTTGAGATCTAGGGGTACTTCGACTGCAAGGGATCGCGAAGGAGCGATGAGCCGGTCGAGGTCTGATTGACTCAGCCCGAGATGAATTGCGCCACTAGAGAGGGTGTGCTGAGCGCTGCGAAGTAGTTGGTCCATTTCATGCCTTTGGTCGTGGGGATACACGTCGAGCGAAGAAGATTCATGTGAAATCGTAGGCCCGAATCGGCTTCCTACGGTGGTCAACCAAGCTGTCGTAACGGGCGCAGCCTATGGCTTCAGTACGCCGACGTTGCGCAACTACGCTAGGTCAATGTCACCTTTCGCTCTCAAACTTCGGTTAGGCCATTGCGGCCCGGGCCGACTTTGGTTGGCTTGGCGGGAGCGAACCGCGCCCGAGCTCAGCCCGTGATGGTTCGTTTACGTCAAGTTATTGATCGAGTCCGACACCGCTTGCTCGTCATCCCCGTTGTTGTGGTTATGGCTGGCTCGGTGCTGAGCCAGGTGATGTTGGCGATTGACCGATGGGTCGATGCAGAGAAAATTCCTCGAATTTTGATCACAACGGTTGACTCCGGACGTTCAATTCTCACCGCTCTCGCTGGTGGTCTCATCACGTCGGTCACCTTGTTGCTCTCGATGATGTTGGTGGCGGTCCAACTTGCCTCGTCGCAGTTTTCTCCGCGGACCGTTCGGAATTGGATCGACGATAGGACCCAACAGACTGCTATCGGGCTTGTCCTGGGCACGACGATCTACTGCTTACTGATTCTGCGAGAGACACGCTCCTTTGGTGACGGTGATCAGTTGACGCCACACCTTTCGATACTGCTGGCACTGCTGCTCGGCGTGCTCTCGTTGATCGCCGTCGTTCGTTCGGTTGACCTGTTAACGAACCGCCTTCGTGTTGGCTCGGTCGCCAGTGGCATCATGAACGAGACCTTGGCGGTCGTCGAAGTCGAGCGCCAGCTTCGGGCGGTAGAGAATCCCGCGACATCACCGGCTGGTCGTCCAGCCGCAGCTGAACGGGTTATTGATCGGCCACCCGACGCAGTTGCCGTTACCGCAGCGACGTCGGGCTGGATCCAGCAGATTGATGAGACGGCCCTGTTCAACGCGATACCAGAGGGCTCGACCGTTCATGTTGTAGCGGCACTCGGGTCATTTGTGATTGCCGATACGCCCGTGCTTTGGCTATGGCCGCCGCCGCCGTCCAACGAATGCCTGAGAGAGATGCAACGAACTATTGCGGTAGGTGACGCACGGACACTGCAACAAGACATCGGCTTCGGCATCATGCAAATGGTCGATATTGCGCTCCGAGCGCTTTCGCCTGGCGTGAACGATCCGAACACCGCAAACGATCTCACGATGCATCTTGGTGTGGTCATACTCGCCCTATGGGATATGCCTATCAGCCCGACGACCAGGTCAGAAAAGGGTCGTTCGATGATTCGACACGACCTTGATCATGCGGACTACTTGCGCGCAGCTTTCGACCCGATTCGGCGATACGGCTCTGGCGACCCAGAGGTGTGCTCGACGCTTATTCGAGTGCTAGCGACCTTGCACTCAGAGACCAAAAGACGTGAGCTACGGGGTCCGCTCAAGCCAATAGAGGACCTTGTGGAGCGGGTGATCGAAGCAGTTGATCATTCAGATCTGTCTGAGTACGACAAGCAGGTGGTGCGTCAGTTGGCATCGGGTTCGTTCCCCCAATTGGATCCAGCAGCTGAGCCTAAACGGCCAAGAGAGTGCTGCCTCTAGCGCAGGATCGGTGTCTCCTAGCGCAGTGCGCAGTTGCTGCAGCGGGATAGTCACGGCGATCAAGCTGGCGCGCCAGCCGCTGGCGGGAGAGGTGTTGGAAGCTGTTGCAACGCGTGGCCGTCGCCGCTGATGGGGAGTACGTCAAGTTCAGAATCGGAGGTCATGGTGGTATTCACTACCTCCTTTGACTCCGTGGTTCGTTGTGCGTATTCGACGGGCCAGAAAATCTATTCGGCGACTAGTTCGGCTCGACGCTCATCGTGTCCCCTGTATTCACGGTGCCCGACCCTAGTGGGATCGCATAGATGCGGCTAAAGCCTGGGTTGCGGTCGTGCAGCATTCGGTTGAAGTTTCGATCGTGGAACCACTGGGCATTCTTGGCGCACGGGATTGCATACGCGCTCACGAGCATCGGCACGCTTCCGACTCGGAGTTGTGTTCCGGGGCGGATGGCGGCCCAGTCAACGCCCGCAATGGTCAGGTTCTCGCCAGCGTTGCCGGGGGCGACCGGATGGCCTTCTTCTTGCAGTGTGGTGATCACATCGGAGCTCCACAGGCAGACGGCCTGGATTGGCCTGCCGTGATGTCGGCGGTCGTTCTGTCTATCGCCGCTAACGCCAGCCGCGGAGATGGTGGCCGACTCAACTGGCAGCTTGGGAACGCCGCCGCCCGAGGTGTTGATCTGGGTAACGGTGCCGTGCTGGGTTGCGGCGCCAAGTCCAAAGCCATGGCGGATACGCCCGATGTCGGCCAAGTGATGCAGCCCGGTGTGGAGCCCATGTCGAGCAAACCATTCGATCGACTTGGTTTCGCCGGTCACGGTGACAGGCGTGGCCCAGTCGGCTTCGTCGAGCGCTCCGAGAAACGCGCCGAGTGCTTCGTATTCTGCACCGACAGCTTGGAGCGCTGCTGCGGTGTCGACGGTGGCAGGTTTGGTGGTGATGTTGGTGGTCGGCGGTTCGCCCAGATCGATGCCCGGATCGGCTAACGCACTCTCGACCACGAACTGGTTGCCGAAAGCGGCCGCGCCGACGTGGTCGATGTGCTCAGCGATCGACCACGAATGGCCGTTTGGGCGGCGACGAAGTGTGTCTTGTGGCACCGCCTCGATCGCGCTGCTCAGAACCGGAGCGATGATCCGCTGCGACGAGATTGTGTCGGCGCGGTCATAGAGATCACTGTCAAAGCCGCATTGCGAGCACTGTTCGCGCGGCGCGCCATCGGCCACTACGTCAAGTGGCTGGTGTTGCCGAGTTCTTCAAAGGCTTGGGTCAGGCGGGCTGCGAAACTCTCTTCGCCGGAGCGGAGCCAGGAGCGAGGGTCGTACTTCTTCTTGTTTGGTGAGTCGGCGCCGTCGGGGTTGCCGATTTGGCTCTGCAGGTAGTCGCGGTTTGTGGCTTCGTAGCTGCGAACACCATCCCAATAGGCCCATTGCAGATCGGTGTCGATATTCATCTTGACCACGCCGTAAGAGATGGCCTCGGCAATTTCCTCGGCCGATGAACCGGAGCCGCCGTGGAACACGAAGCTGATCGGATTATCACCCGTGCCATGCTTCTCTTGGATGTGCGTCTGTGAGTCCCGCAGAATCGTGGGGGTGAGTTGCACGTTGCCGGGTTTGTACACGCCGTGCACATTGCCAAACGCTGCGGCGACCGTGAACCGATCGCTAACTTCGGACAGTCGCTCGTAGGCGTAGGCGACTTCTTCGGGCTTGGAGTACAGATCCTCTGGCTTCACGTCGGAGTTGTCGACCCCGTCTTCTTCGCCGCCGGTGATGCCGAGTTCGATCTCGAGCGTCATGCCGAGTGGCTCCATGCGCTTGAGGTAGTTCACGCAGGTGTCGAGATTCTCTTCGATGGGTTCCTCGGAAAGATCAAGCATGTGGGAGCTGAACAGCGGCTCGCCATGGGCTGCGAAGTGTTCTTCGCTGGCGTCGAGCATGCCGTCGATCCACGGAAGCAGCTTCTTAGCTGCATGGTCGGTGTGCAAGATGATGCGGGCGCCGTAATGCGGAGCCAATGATCGCACGTGCAGCGCGCCAGCGATTGAACCGGCGATCGAGGCCTTGATGTCGCCGCCCAGGCCTTTGCCCGCGTTGAACGCGCCACCACCGTTGGAGAACTGAATAATGGCCGGAGCATTGAGTGCCGCAGCCGTTTCCATCACGGAGTTCATGGAGTTGCTGCCAATGCAATTCGCCGCGGGCAGCGCGAACTGTTGTGCTTTGGCCAGCGCAAAAGTCTGCTGAACGGCGTCGCCAGTGAGAACGCCAGCGGGAAGATCATGTGCAGTCATAGTGACATGCAGTCTACGACACCGTTGTCAGGGTGCGTCGAGAATGACCGATGCTGGATCCCACACCAAGAGGCCAGATTCGGAGTTGCTCACGATGCGCCCTTCATCGAGAGCGATCACGGGTTCACCGCCTGCAAACTGCGTAGCTGGAGCGTCTGGACTGGCGAGTTCCCACACCCAGAGTTGGCCGTTGGTTCCTCCAAAGCTCACCGCGTGCGTGTCTGTGTACGTCAGGTAGGTCGAAGACACGTCTTCACCGTCGGGGCTTGCATAGAGCGCAACCAAGGTCTCTGGGTCGGACAGATCATAGATCTCAATGCCGGCTCCTCCATTGATGGCGACGTGACCGTCGCTGAGGACGCGAGCGGTCACGTAGACGTCGGTATTGGATATCGTGAACACCACTGACTCGCCGGTTACCCGATCATGGATTCCCCATGCGCCCTGCTGGCCCCAGATGATTCGGCCATCGGCAAGCTCGGCGAAGTTGCGAGCGTAGAACGTCTGCGGCACGTTCACGGCTGCTCGCTCGGGTTCCTGCGGGTTGCGCAATTCGATGCCGTCGATCGCTATCCAGCCATCTCTCAGCACCATGATCTGTGAGGTGTACGAGCCTTGGCTCACCACGGTGATGTCGTCGAAGTCTTCGACGGTTCGAAGCGTGAGGTCAAAGACGGCATCGGGGCTATTGGTCGAGGCGTAGAAACGGCCCCCGCTGGTTGCCTGCAGCGTCGAGAAGTACGAACCTTGTTCGACATACTGGACGCCTTCTTCCAGCGCGTCGAGGTCCCAGTACTCCAGGCGGCTCGTTAGCTCATCGTCACTTTCAGGGTCCCATGGGTTCGTGGCTGCGAAGATGAGCCAGGAGTCATCCACGATCGCCGACGCTGACACGCTGGACAGGTCAGCAAATGGAGTTCGGGTCGGATCCTGTAGCGAGCCAGCGGGCCAGGTCCAGATGGCTGGGCCAGCGTCGTCTGACCCTATGCCTACCAGAGTTCCGTCGCTGAGTTGATGCGCATTGCTGAGCCACGTCGGTCCCGGCAGACCCGCCAAGCCCGGATTCTCCGGATCCTGGGCCGGCGGGCTTGCCAACGCCGGAGCGGCTTCAAGAACGGCAACGCCGGTCTGGGTGGCGACGGCTAGCTGACCGGTGATTGGATTGAGGGTCGCTCGCTGCAGGTAGACGCCAAGGTCGGCTCCTGGTTTGCTATTGCCTTCGAGATCAAGGACCGAAAGGGAAGCACCAGCGTCGATGTAGCCGAATGCATTGACTCGGCCGTCGACCGGAAGCAATGCGATGGGCGCCCACGGATTCCCAGTGTCGACCACCACTGGATCTGCTGACAAGTCGGCGAGTTCGAAGACCCGCACCTTGCCGGCCCCGCTGCTTGTATAGAGCTGATTCTGTGCCACCATCATTGGGGCTGGCGGGCCGAATGGGTGGGCCTGTTCTTGGATCGCGCCTGTGCTTAGGTCAAGGATCCAGATCGCGCTTGCATCGGTGCTGATAGCGGCACGGTCAGCGGAAAGTTCCAAGATCTGCACGACCGCAGTGTCATCGAGCGACGCCACCGAGGTTGCGTTTCCAGCAGTGTCGACCCGCAAAATGTTGCCGTTTGTTGTGCCGGCAAGCAGGGTGCGACTGGCGTGCATATAGGTCAGCGTCGTGACTTCGTCGGTCGTTGTACCGCTGCCGATAGCCGTGCCATCGGGTCGGGCGACGGTGAGAGATGAGCCGGTTGCATCAGGGTTCGGTGCCGCGGCGTACAGAAGTCCATCGGCCGAAGCCGTAGCCGAAACAGGACCGAATGGGGCTACAAATCCGGTGCTGGTTCCGTCGGCGCCGTGCACCGTGATCGATCCGTCTGCAGCGCCAATCACGAGATCGTCACCAATGCCGCCATCGGACCAGGCCACCGCTGTTATTACGTCGGCCGTTGTGTGGTCTTCAACAAATGTGTTGACATCGGAGATGCGAAGCCCCAGCGCGGTGGTGCTTAGCAGTCGACCGTCATCAAGGACCGTCAACCGGTCGCCTAAGCGCGATGCCGGGAAGGTCGAGGTAACCAGCACAGGCTCAAGAACCAGGCCCGGCGTCCAATTTTCGAAGTCGTCCCCGAGTCGCCAGATGCGGTTCAGGCTGTTCAACGACGATGAGACAACGTCGCCGTTGGGGGTTACCGCAATCTCCACCAGGTCGTCGTCGAAGTACAGTTCAGCGTCGTCGGGAATCTCTCCCGGGGCAAGGACCTGCAGCTGGTCCGTCGTAGGTTCCCAAACCACCGCACCACCACCCGAAGTGGTGATGACGAGTAGGCCGCCAGGGGCGGCTGCGATGACAATGTTCTGCGGCTCGTCGCCTTCGCCGACCTGTTCTCGTCCACCTACCAGTCGGCCATCGTTGGGGTCCCAGACTCTCACTCGTTCGGTGTTATCGGTGATGGCGATCAGGCCATTGTCAAGCTCGACAATCTGACCGGGAAAGCTCTCGAAGTCTGCAGGCAAGGTGACTGGTTCGGTTGGGTTGTCAAGATCCCAAATGCGAACGAATCGGTACAAACTCGTTGTCACCAAACGTCCGTCGGACAATTCGAGCACGGCTCGAACGTGATCGTCGGGGTCTTGGAGTGTGGTGCGTTCTCGGGCGTAGGGGTCCCAAATGGTGATGACGGGGGAGTCGTTGGCGACGATCATGCGGCCGTCGCACATGACCGACACGGTCATTGGCCAGTCGTCGTACCAGTCGAAGGTTTCCATTGGTTCTTCGGGATTGTTGGCATCGTAAATGAGTACCTGTCCATTGGCGTCCGCAACGATGACCAGGCTTCCTGCGCCGGCTGCGATTTCCCACAGCGTGTCGTGGTGCGGTTCGGAGTATCGAGGCGGATCGAACGGTCGTGCTGGATCCCAGATCATGAACTCGTCGTCGAAGGTGACCGATGCAACGCGCCCATCATCGAGAACGGCGATGTCGCGAAGCCATCGACCATGCAAGGGAGCGACCGAGTCGGTACCCGGACCATAAAGAGGGCCGATTGTTCGGGCGACTCCCGGGATCTCTGACGGTGCGACCAGAGGGGTCGGCGCGTCACGTGCGTCCCGGCAGTCGGGTCTGCGGATCCGGCTGGAAAACTTGTCGGCAGCGAGCACCGTCGGGTCCGCAGGAGGCTGCGCTGTGGCAACTGGTTCCGGTGCGGCGGTCGGCGCCGGTTGCGCTGCGCCGAGCACGGTGGAGACGTCGTCATCTGCTGCGTCATCTGGTGCGGCGTTGTGTTGTGTTCGTTCGCGACGACTGTCGTCGCGCTGGCTGGGTTGCAGCGTGGAGTTGTCGCTTGGTCCAGGCTCACGCTCTGAGTTGACCGATGCTGTCGTAGCCGAATCTGAATCCGAACCCGATGGCCGAACGAACAGCACGGCAGCCCCAAGCACGGCAACCACGACGCATGCGGCGATCCACCGGATCGCTGAGGACGAGATTCTCCGAGTTTGCTGTGTCACGGGCGAAGTATGACATTCAGCTCTCGGCCGACAACTAGGGGGATACCCCCAATAGCGGAGCGTTTTGGCGGACCGGGCATCGCCGAGGGTACGCCGCAGCTGTTCTAGGCGGAGAGTCCGCCATCGATCACGAGTTCGGTGCCCGTGATGTAGCTGGCGTTATCGCTGGCCAGGAACACGACGCCGTTCGCGGTGTCTGACGGTGAGCCGAGTGCGCCGCCAGGAACTACGGCTGCAGCAAGGACGTTGGCGTCAAGAATATGGCTGCCATCTGCTTGGAACTCGGGGTTGAGTTTGGTCCAGATCGGGTGCGTCTGTGAGTCCCGCAGAATCTTACCCGGCGCCAAGTCTATAACCGGGGTGGGACTGCCTGGTATAGGGTGCTCTATGGCGGCGACTGGCAGGAAGCGTTCGGTGACGCCTCTGTCGACCGGTTTGCTGACTGCCGTGCTGGCTGCGGTGCTGATCACTGCTGCGTGTTCGTCGGCCGGGTCCGAAATAGCTGAACGGCTGCCCGCAGTCGAAGCGGTGCCTGAGCAAGACGCCGGCCCGAGTCAGTCGATGGCAGACGCTCAGCGTGACGGAGTGCCCCAGGTCTGGGCTGACTTGCCGTTCAGCCAGCGGGTGCAGATCCGAGGCGAAGTGGAGCTCAAAGGTGAGCGGTGGGTGATCTCGACGCTTTCCTTCGAGACAGTAGACGCTGTTGGCTACCAGTACTTCGGGGACGCTGGCGTTGACTTGAGGAGCGGCGAACTGTTACATCTCGACGGCGACCGCATCGTGCGGGCTATCTTCATGCCAAGTTCACCGCCGACCTGGATTCTGGCCGACGAAGGCCTGCTTTTCGCCGGCCGCCAGGGCGACGGTGGCTATCCGAGCAGCTCGATCGTGCGGTTCAACTATTGGACCAACGAAATTGACATGTTGTGGCTTCCGGCCAGCTATGCAAATCGCGGCTTTGTCGGTGGCGACGTGTGGGAGTTTGTGGCACCCGAGGGCCTTCCCACTGTCGTACCAGCTTTGGTTGCAGCGATCGACGCCCAGGGAAACGTCGATCCAGAAGAGATCGCCGATGCGGTCAAGGCAGTGGACCTGGCGGTCGACGGAGCGCGCACGTACAACCCGGAAGCCATCCCACGGCTTGCTCTGACCGAAGCGCAGTGCGAGTGGGGCGACTGGAGCGGCGGGCTGCTGTATTTCATCGATGGCGTCTGTATCTTCCAGATGACCGACGAGAGCGGCGCCAACCCAACGGTGATGGTTGGGGCCGAATCGTTGGCCGGCCGGCTCGTGGGGGCTGGGTTCATGGGTGACGAAGGAGAGGCCTGGGTGGCGATTGTTGCGGGCCCGGCTCCAACCGTCACCTTTGACCGGCTGTCCTTCGTGAATGTAAACGATCCCTCGGACCGGTTCGATACCGAAGTGGCGGCCCGCAACGAGGGTTCGACGCTGGTCAAGGTGAGCTTGTTCCGAGGCGGTTTCGTGGGGACATGGGCAGTCGATCAAGGTTCAGTAGTGGCCGCCTTTGATACTCAAGCGCAACCTCTGGGGGACTTTGTGTCGCCGACGGATCGTGATCTGGGATATCCGCCGGACCCCTTCGTGCACCAAGCATCGATGTCGCCCGATGGCACGTTGCTGGCCTACATCGAGCGCGAGTGGCCCCAAGACGGTTCGTTCCTGCCTGGCCCCAACGCTGCACTTGTCGTGCAACTGTTGCCGAACGGGCGCGAACTTCAACGAGTTGAATTCGAGCTCGAAACGAACGAGCAGGTGGAGTGGCTTGACTTCGACGGAAAGTGGGCGCTCGTGTCAACGGCTCGGTACGGCCCAGGCGAGCCGGAAGGGCCGCCTCCGGTGCCGTTCGTTGTCGATATCGAGACCAGTCTGATCTACCCATTCAGCGTCGACGAGCTTGGCGCGACCACGTTCTCACAAACCGCAGTGGCCATCGACTAGCGCCGAGCAACTCGCCATCTACGATGTCGCAATGAGCGAACCAAGTAGTGCCATGCCACGCAACGTGGTCGTCGTGCTACTCGACTCGCTGAACCGGCACATGCTCGGTGCCTACGGTGGGACTGAGTTCGAAACACCACACCTGGACCGCTTCGCCGCTCGATCAACCCGCTTCACGTCGCACGTGACCGGGTCACTGCCATGCATGCCCGCTCGCCACGACATCTTGTGTGGCGCGCTGGACTTTCTCTGGAAGCCTTGGGGATCCATCGAGTTGTGGGAAGAATCGATCACCGCCACCCTGCGCCGTGCCGGTGTCACGACCATGTTGGCAACGGACCACCCGCACCTCTTCGAGACCGGCGGCGAGAACTATCACACCGATTTCCATGGCTGGGAGTATCTGCGGGGCCACGAAGGCGATCCGTGGCGGACCTATCCAGACCCGTCGGCGATTGGGAGCCCAACGCTGCCGGCAGCAGCCGACGGTGGCTGGTTTGTTCGTCAACGATTCGACATCGACAATGACCGGTTCGGGCGGCGCCACTACGACGATGCTCGAACCTGGATGCGCAACGAAGAGGACTTTCCCGGTCCACAAACCATGCGGGCCGCCGCCGAGTGGCTGGAGAACGCCAACGAGCACCACGACCGGTGGTTCCTGTTCATCGATGAGTTCGACCCGCACGAACCGTTCGACACGCCAGAACCATGGGCATCCATGTACGACGATGACGTCTGGCCCGACGACCGACTGATCTGGCCGCCGTACTCCGTTGGGGGAGTGAGTAACGGCTCGCTAACCACCAAGCAGGCGCGACACATCCGCGGCAATTACGGCGCCAAACTGTCGATGATCGATCACCACTTCGGTCGGTTGCTCGACCAGATTGACCGCCAAGGCATGTGGCACGACACGGCGATCATCGTGTGCACCGACCACGGTCACTACTTGGGCGAAGAGCGAGTGCTCGGAGCGCCGGGAGACGAGGTCACCGCCGATGTGTGGGGCAAACCAATGGTGCCCCAGTTCGAACCGCTTGGGCACACGCCGCTCTTGGTGCACTGGCCTGGTCGGCCACCGGGCGATGACATCCATGCTTTGACAACCAACGTGGACCTCAACGCCACGATCGCCGACATCTTTGCGGTCGAGGCCGAGCATCAGACCCACGGGGAATCGCTCGTTCCGCTGCTAACCAACAATGCAGCGTCTGTGCGCGACTGGGCCATCGGCGGTGTCTTTGGCAATTGGGTGCAGATCACCGACGGCAAACGCAAATACGCGCGGGCACCCGTCGGCAGCAATTTCCCGCTGTCGATGTGGTCAAACCGCTGGTCCACGATGCCGGCCCAAGATGACCTCGCAGCATTCATGAAGTTCCCGCCACCGGACCGCCGTGCCAATCTGGACTTTATGCCCGGGTCAGACGTGCCCGTTATCCGCCAGCCGTTCGAGGTCGACGACGCACTGCCGTACTGGGCAGGTGGGGCACGGGCGGTTGGGCAACACCATCTCTACAACCTGGATGTCGACCCGAACGAGGAAGAGAACCGCCGAGGCGAGCGTGGCGAGGCTGAAATCGCCGACCTGCTGCGGACCGCACTGCGATCAGTCGAAGCTCCCCAAGAGCAGCTGGATCGTCTTGGCCTTGGCTGACTGCGGCGGTTCGCACGATCATTGGACCCGATGTGCCGCTGCTGCGGCCCAGGCTGTTACGCAGAGAGTCCGCCATCGATCACGAGTTCGGTGCCCGTGATATAGCTGGAATTATCGCTGGCCAGGAACACGACGCCATTGGCGATGTCGAATGGTGAGCCAAGCACGCCGCCAGGAACGGCCACGGTGGCGATGGCTTCGGCGTCGAGAATATGGCTGCCGTCTTCTTGGAACTCGGGGTTGAGTTTGGTCCAGATCGGTGTATCGATGATCCCGGGATGCACCGAGTTCACTCGCACGTTCCACCGGTTCTGCGCACATTCGAGCGCAACGCCTTTGGTGAAGATTCGTACGCCACCCTTGGTCGCGTTGTAGGCCGCAAGGTTGGCCGAGCCCTTCAGGCCGGCGACCGATGACATGTTGATGATCGATCCGCCACCGGAATCACGCATGGCAGGGATGCAATGTTTGACGCCCAAGAAGACGCCGTCGAGATTGATAGCTTGCTGGCGTTGCCAATCGACGAGTGCCATGTCGATGATGCTGCCGCCGATGCCGATGCCAGCATTGTTCACGAGCGTGTCGAGGCCGCCGAATGCGGTCACCGTTGCAGCGACGATGGTGATCCACTCGGCCTCGTTCGTCACGTCGTGATGCATAAACGAGGCCACGCCGCCCTTGTCGGTGATAGCGGCGGCGGTCTCGGCCCCGAGATCATCTTGGATGTCGGTCACCATGACCGAGGCACCTTCTTCGGCGAGCCGCAACGCGCAGCTACGGCCGATGCCGGATGCGCCGCCCGTCACGATTGCGACCTTGCCAGCTACCTGGCCGCTTGTTTGTGCTTCTTCCATCGGGACCCCTCGTTGGACCTGTCTTACTGTTTCAGGCCGAGCCTAGTTCCCTGAGTATCTCGGTGGTATGGGCGCCGAGTTCGGGTGGAGCTTTTCGCACGCTCAGCGTTTCGTGGTTAATGCGCAGCGCCGGTCCGAAGGTGCTGGTCTCGACTCCGTTCGGCAGGGTGAGCGGTTGGACCCAGCCCATGTGTTCGACCTGGGGGTCGGCGAGTGCTTCGCTATAGGTGTTGATTGGGCTGGCCGGCACCCCAGCCTCGGCGAACGCTGTGAGCCAGTGGGCGACTGGTTGGGTACGGAAGATCTCTTCGAGCAGATCTCGGAGCTCGGTCTGGTTCGCTGCTCGCAGGGTTGGCGTGGCGAACCTCTCTTGGTCGTACAGGTCGGGCCGTTGGACCACGCCGCACACCAACTGCCAGAGGTTGTTGTTGCCCGCAGCCATGCTGAAGTGGCCGTTGGACGCCCGGAACGCCTGGTAGGGGGCATTGCGCGGATGCGCAGACCCGAGCTTCTCCGGGTCGACTCCGGTGCCAAAGAACTGACTGGTTTGGAGTGCGCCAACGGCCAAGGTTGCGCCCAGCATGGCCACGTCGATGTGTTGACCAACACCGGTGAACTCTCGACTCCGTAGCGCGGCAGCTATACCAAAGGCGCCGTAGAGACCGGACACGAAGTCGCAAAGCGGTACGCCACATTTCACCGGGTTTCCGCCGGGTTCGCCGGTCACGCTCATGACGCCCGCCATTGCTTGCATGGTGAGATCGAAACCGCCCTCGGTTGACCGAGGGCCACTCTGCCCAAACGCCGAAATAGAGCAGAACACCAACTCGGGGTGGTTGGCTGACATCGCTTCGTATCCAAGCCCGAGTCGATCCATGACCCCGGGGCGAAAGTTCTCCATCACCACGTCGGCCGTGGCGATTAACTGCTTTGCGCTTGCCAGGTCCTCGTCGCGCTTCAGGTCAAGACAGATCGACCGCTTGTTGCGGTTAACCGAAGCGAAGTTCTCGCTGAAGCCCTCGGTGAGTGGCGGCCAAGAGCGCATGGTGTCGCCGCTTGGGCGCTCGACCTTGATCACATCGGCGCCCATGTCGGCGAGCAACATGGCGCAATAGGGGCCAGCTGCGACCTCGCAGAACTCGATGACGCGGATCCCTTCGAGCGACGGGGTAGGTGCCTGGGTGGTGGGGGTCTGAGTCATTGCTGCTCAACTTTCGCTTGGTTGTCGCCGTGGTTGATCATCGCCACCAATAGCGCTCGAGGTGCGCAGAGGCAGTTCGCGAACCAGCAGCGCGAGCAAACCGATCGCGAGCATTACAGGCGCCGCTGTCCACGCAAGCGCAGCAACAGCTTCGCTCACTGACTCAACGACAGGTTGTTGGACTGCGGGCTCAAGATCTCGCACCAAGGCCGGAGTTCGGATGAGACCTTGGGCACCGCCAAGCTCGTCGAGCCGCTCAGCACCGAGCCGTTCGATGAGCTCGATGTCGAGCCGGCGGGTCAGAATCGCTCCGCCGATCGCGGCGCCGAACGCGCCCCCCATGCTGCGAAAGAAGTTCGACGTCGAGGTCGCTATGCCAAGATCCGCAAGCGGCGCCGCGTTCTGCACGGCCAGAGTCAGGTTCGGGAAGACCAGCCCCAGTCCGGCTCCAAGCAAGAAGAGGGTCGGGGCAATATCGAGGGCCCCGGTATCAGGGCCGATCCGGGTGAGCGCCACAAGGGCCACAGTCGCCAATGCAGGTCCCAGCAACATCGCCCACTTGTAGCGGCCGGTGCGTGACACGATCCAGCCGCTGCCGGTCGCTACCAAACTCAATCCAATGCTCTCGGGGGTGAGCATTAGTCCGCTGCGGGTGGCCGAAGCGCCGGTGGCTACCTGTAGGAACAGTGGCAAGAACGTGAACACCGCAATCAGGGATGCCATGAGCAGGAAACCCATTGCGTAGATCACCGCGCCGGTGCGATCCAGAAACAATCGCATGGGAATGATGGGTTCGGGCGCCCGATTCTCTTGCACCACGAAGGCGGCACTGGCCGTGGCGGCTATCAGGCCGGCCGTAAGAATCTGCCACGAAGACCAGGAGTACGCGTCGCCGCCCCATACCGGGATCAGAATGAGTGCGGTTGACCCAATCACGAGTAGCACGATGCCGATCCAATCGATTCGTGCCGGTCGCTTCTGGAACGGAAGTTGCAAGCCGCGATTGACCACTACCAGCGTGAGTATCGACAGCGGCACCACGCTCCAGAACACCCATCGCCAGCCGGGTCCATCGACGAGCAGACCACCCCACAATGGGCCGGTCACCGAAGACACCGTGAACACCGCGGTGAATAACCCGATGTAACGGCCGCGTTGGCGAGGTGAGACAACGTCGCCCACGATCACGAATGCCAGCGACATGAGACCGCCGCCGCCGAGACCTTGGAACGCGCGGGCAGCGACCAGCTGATTCATTGTCTGGGCGAGGCCACAAAACACGGTGCCAACCAGAAACAGCGAGATCGATGTCTGGTACACGATGCGGCGTCCGTAGAGGTCCGACATCTTGCCGTAGAGCGGAGTGACGATCGTTGAGGTGAGCAGGTAAGCCGTGACCACCCAGGCAATACGATTGGCAGCGCCTAGTTCGCCAGCCATAGTCGGCAGCGCAGTTGCCACGACGCTCTGCTCGGTCGAGGACAGGAAGAGCCCAAGGAGTAGGCCCGCCATCAGCCAGCGCATCTGGGTTGTGGTCAGCGCTGCAGGGCTATCCATCGGCGCCTTGAGGGTGCTTGCCACAGCCATAGACACTAGGCGAGAGCCACGAGTTCAGAGATAGGCGACAAGTGAGGTTCTTGTTGACATAAACAACAACATAAAGATATGTTGATGTCTTCATGGATGATCTACTGCTTGCACTGCGGGCCGCGGGCGAAGCGACCCGGCTGCGAATTATTGCGATCTTGTCCCGCAGCGAACTGACCGTGACGGAACTGTGTCGGGTGCTCGGCCAGACCCAACCACGTGTCAGTCGGCATCTTCGACTGTTGTGCGAAGCCGGCCTCCTCGATCGGCACGCGCAAGGCACAAGTGCCTTTTATCGCCCAGCACGTCTAGGGCGAGGCCGTGAGCTTTTTGACGCAGTGCTACCGCTGATCGATGAGCAGGATCCGGGTATGCAGGCCGACCTGCGACGGCTCGGCACCATTCGCCGAGAGCGGGCAGAGACCGCAGCGGCCTATTTTGAAGCGGTCGCAACCGATTGGGACGCCATGCGGTCCCGCCACGTAGGAGACGACGAGGTCGAGACGGCCATGTTGGCCGCAGTCGATGGTCTTTCGATTGGTCGGCTCGTCGATGTCGGGACCGGAACCGGTCGTGTGCTCGAAGTCTTTGCCAACAAAATCGGTCGCGGCGTGGGCCTTGACCTGAGCCAGCAAATGCTCGACCTAGCTCGCAGTCGGCTCGATGAGCTGGGTCACCGTCATTGCTCGGTCCGTCAGGCCAACGCCTATGACCTCGGAATCGACGCCGGCTCGGCCGACGCCGCCGTGCTGCACCACGTGTTGCACTTCCTTGATGATCCCGCTACTGCGATTGCCGAGGCGGCTCGCACGTTGCGGCCGGGTGGCCGGCTGCTGATCGTTGATTTTGGACCTCACGCCGAAGAGTCGATGCGGGCCGACTACTCACACCACTGGCTTGGTTTTAGCGACGAGGAAATCGCCGAGTGGTGCACCGACGTTGGCCTGGTCGATGTTGTCGTTCAGCACCTGAGCTTGGCCGATGCCGATGACGGTCTCACCGTGACCCTGTGGGTCGCAACCCAACACTCCGACGCTCCTTCCCTCTACAAGATTCAAGAGGTCGCATCATGACCAGTCCAACCGCTCCCGATTCCCGCCACTTCGAAGACGAGACCGCTGCCCGTTTGGCACGTCGGCCGTGGCCGACAACTCCGATCCGCCCCGGCGTGCAGGTGTCCTTTGAGTTCTTCCCGCCGGCAACGGCGACGGGCGAGGCCAACCTCGCGGAGTGCGCCGCTCAGCTTGCGCCACTCAATCCCGAGTTCGTGAGCGTGACTTACGGCGCTGGCGGCACTACCCAAGACCGAACCCAGCTCGCCGTTAACCGCCTGACCAACGAAACCGATCTTTCCGTTGCCGGTCATCTGACTTGTGTTGGTGCAACTCGCCAGCAGGTTGGCGAAGTGATCGATGACTATCTGGCAGTCGGCGTGCGCCACATCGTGGCCTTGCGCGGCGACGCGCCCGACGGCCACGCAGACGGTTCAGTCCATGGCGGCTATCAGGATGCCGCCGAACTCGTGGCCGGCATCCGAACCCACGTCGAGGGAACCGAAGCCCAGGACCTACAGATCTCGGTGGGCGCCTACCCAGAAGTCCATCCCAAAGCTCATTCGGCCAAGGCCGACCTCGACAGCCTGAAGCACAAGCTCGATGCGGGAGCGGATCAGGCGCTCACCCAGTTCTTCTTCGACACCGATGCGTTCTTGCGTTTCCTGGATAGCGCTCGCAGCGCTGGGATCACTGCTCCAATCGTTCCCGGCATCATGCCGGTCACGAACTTTGCCAACATCTGCCGGTTCAGCGAACGCTGCGGAACTTCGATTCCTGACTGGATGCACGAATTGTTCGCTGGCCTCGATGACGCCCCCGAGGTGCACCAAATGGTTGCGGCCACAGTTGCCGCCGAGCAGTGCCGGCGCCTGGCCGAACACGGCGTGACCGAGTTCCACTTTTACACAATGAACAAGCCCGAACTCACGGCCGCCACGTGCCGCATCTTGGGTGTGCGCCCAGGTCCTGCCATTGCCGCTACGGCGACCGCCGCCGGCGACGCAGTGAAGGCTCAGGCATCATGACCCGTGCCGACCGATTGACTGCATTGCGTGCGGCTTTGGACGACCGGATCCTGGTCATCGACGGAGCAATGGGCACGAGTATTCAGCAATACCGGCTCGACGAAGCTGACTTTCGTGGTGATCGATTCGTCGACCATGTCAAGAGCCTGAAAGGCAACAACGATCTCCTCTCGTTGACCCGGCCCGAGCTGATCTCTGAAATCCACGCCAGCTTTCTCGACGCTGGCGCTGACCTGATCTGCACGAACACTTTCAACGCCACCACGATCTCCCAGGCCGACTACGGCACCGAAGACCTGGCTCGTGAAATCAACCGGGAGAGCGCTCTGCTCGCCCGTCAAGTCGCCGATGCGGCCACCGAACTCGACCCAACCAAGCCGCGCTTTGTGGTGGGTGTGCTCGGACCAACAAGTCGCACGGCCAGCATCTCGCCCGATGTCAATGACCCTGCGTTTCGTGACATCACCTTTGATCAACTGCGCGACGCCTACACCGACGCGCTCACGGGTTTGGTGGAAGGCAACATAGATGTGGTCATGGTCGAAACAATCTTCGACACCCTAAACGCCAAGGCCGCTATCTATGCCTTGCTCGAATACAAGGCAGCACATCCCGAGCTCGATCTGCCAGTGATGATCTCGGGCACGATCACTGACTTGTCAGGCCGCACGTTGTCTGGCCAAACCGGCGAAGCCTTCTGGAACTCGGTTCGCCACGCCGAACCGATTTCGGTTGGCTTGAACTGTGCTCTCGGTATCGATGAGCTTCGGGGCCACATCACCGAGCTGGCCCGTGTCGCCGATGTTGCCGTGAGCTGTCACCCAAACGCTGGCTTGCCGAATGAGTTGGGCGAATACGACGAAGCCCCTGAACATATGGCAGGGGTCATCTCGGGTCTGGCGACCGCTGGAACCTTCAACCTGGTGGGCGGTTGCTGCGGCACTACACCAGAACACATCGCTGCCATTGCACAGGCGGTTGAGGGCGTCCCGACCCGCGCCATACCGGAACCTCCGATCAAGACTCGCCTCTCTGGTCTTGAGCCGATGACGATCGACAACGACTCACTGCTTGTCAATGTGGGCGAGCGCACCAACGTGACCGGCTCCGCCAAGTTCGCCAAACTGATCCTTGGCGACGATTACGACGCCGCAGTGACCGTTGCCCGAGACCAGGTCGAGAACGGCGCCCAGATCATCGACGTGAACATGGACGAAGGCATGCTCGACGCCGTCGCGGCCATGTCCCGATTCCTGAATCACATCGCGACCGAGCCCGACATCAGTCGGGTGCCGGTCATGATCGACTCGTCGAAATGGCATGTGATCGAAGCCGGCCTCAAGTGTGTGCAGGGAAAGGCGGTCGTGAACTCGATCAGCCTGAAAGAAGGCGAAGAGCCGTTCCTGGAGCAGGCTCGCGAAGCCCGCCGGTACGGCGCAGCAGTGGTCGTGATGGCCTTCGACGAAACGGGCCAAGCCGAGACGTTTGAGCACAAGGTGTCGGTATGTGAGCGCGCCTACGCGCTGCTCGTAGACACGGTTGGTTTCCCGCCCGAAGACATCATCTTTGACCCGAACTGTTTTGCGGTCGCCACCGGTATCGAAGAGCACGCCGACTACGGCATTGCCTTCATCGACGCGGCTCGCGAAATCAAGAAACGCATGCCACTTGTACATGTCTCCGGCGGACTGAGCAATCTGTCATTCTCCTTCCGGGGCAACAACCCACTGCGCGAAGCAATGCACACGGTCTTCTTGTTCCATGCGGTCCGGGCCGGCATGGGTATGGCCATCGTGAACGCCGGGCGACTGCCGGTCTACGAGGACATTCCCGAGGATCTGCGCGAACGCATTGAAGACGTGCTGTTCAACCGGCGCGAGGACTCAACAGAGCGACTCATCGAAGTCGCGAGCGATGCGCAGAGCCAAGCGCAAGCGTCGGCGACCGATATGAGCTGGCGAGAGGAGTCGGTGCGCGACCGGTTGGTGTATGCACTCGTGCATGGTCTCGATGAGTTCGTGACCGAAGACGCCGAAGAATGCCGACTGGATTCCGAGCGTGCCCTCCACGTGATCGAGGGCCCGCTGATGGACGGCATGAATGTGGTCGGGGACCTCTTTGGCGAAGGCAAAATGTTCCTGCCCCAGGTCGTCAAAAGTGCTCGGGTCATGAAGAAGGCGGTCGCTCATCTTGAGCCGTTCATTCAGGGCGAGGGAGGCGAAGCTCGCAAGGCAGGCAAGGTCGTGCTCGCGACCGCCAAGGGCGATGTGCACGACATTGGCAAGAACATTGTTGGGGTGGTGCTGGCCTGCAACAACTACGACGTTGTCGACCTGGGTGTCATGGTGCCTGCGGCCAAGATCTTGCAGACCGCAATCGACGAGCAGGCCGACGTGATCGGTGTGTCGGGTTTGATTACGCCGAGCCTCGACGAAATGGTGCACGTGGCGAGCGAGATGGCGGTCGCCGGCTTCTCGATTCCGCTGCTCATCGGCGGAGCGACCACCAGCCGAGTTCACACGGCGGTCAAGATCGAGCCGAAGTACGACAACGGGGTGGTGCATGTCGCTGATGCCTCTCGAGCGGTTGGCGTGGTAACCGAACTGTTGAGTCCGCGATCCGGCGACTACCTGGCCACGACGGCGGATGAATACGAGACGGTGCGCGTCGCCCGCGAGAAGGGTAAACGAACCATCAAACCGCTGGCGATCGAAGATGCTCGGGCAAATCGCGCTCCGGTCGAGTGGACCGACTTTGCGCCAGTCGCTCCGACCTTCGAAGGGGTGCGCACACTCGACGACATCACGCTCCCGGTGCTGCGCGATTACATCGACTGGACACCATTCTTTCGAGCATGGGACCTGGCCGGCAGCTACCCAAAGATCCTCGATGACAAGGTCGTCGGCTCAGTGGCTCAGGACCTCTTCGCCGACGGCCAAACGATGCTCGACCAGATCATCGACGAAGCGTGGCTGACACCGCGAGCGGTGGTTGGATTCTGGCCAGCCAACGCAATCGGCGACGACATTGCGGTCTACGCCGATCAGGGGCGAACCGCAGAGCTCGCCCGATTGCACAGCCTGCGCCAGCAGGTTCGCCACAGCGACGATCGACCCAACTGGGCGCTGGCGGACTTCGTGGCACCGGAATCAACCCACCTCAAAGACCATGTTGGCGCCTTCGTGGTCAGCACCGGCCATGGCGTGAGCGATCGAGCGCATGCGTTCGAGGCCGCGAACGACGACTATTCGTCGATCATGCTTAAGGCCCTCGCCGACCGTCTAGCCGAAGCCTGCGCGGAGTACCTGCACCATCGGGTACGCACCGAACTCTGGGGTTACCAGGGTGACATCTTTACCAACGAGGAGCTTGTGCGCGAGCGCTACCAGGGCATTCGGCCTGCGCCCGGCTATCCGGCGTGCCCTGATCACACCGAGAAGCGCACCATCTTCGAGCTGCTCGCAGCACCAAGCGCAGTAGGGGTGAACCTGACGGAGTCCTTCGCCATGGATCCGGCAGCTTCCGTGAGTGGTCTGTACTTCGCTCACCCAGAGAGTCGTTACTTCGGCGTGCGTCGAGTCGAAGTCGATCAGCTCCACGACTACGCCGCTCGCAAAGGGATGAGCGTCGACGAAGCCGCCAAATGGCTCGCCCCAGTTCTTGCTACCTGATTTGACCGACGAGCTGGGTGTGCTCGTCGAGCGTGCCGGAAGTTAGCCCATGGTGGGTGCGAGTAACATCGGAGCATGAGTATTGATGCCCCCGACACGCCGCTTGCCCGCCTAGAGCAAACCACGAGCAGCGGGCCGCTGGCTCACCTGCCCGTTTGGTCAGCAGTCGATGCTGGCGACGTCGAGCCTGGCGTGACGTTACTCGTCCAAGAAATCGAGCGAGAATTCGCCGAACTTGAGCAATCGATCGAGCCAACGTGGACCGGTCTCATGGAGCCGCTCGAACACATTGAGCACCGGCTGGGCACGGTCATCGGCACGATCATGCACCTGACGAGCGTCAAGTACAGCGACGAAATGCAAGAGGCCTACGACCAGGTCCGGCCCGCCGTGATCGCCGTATCGAACACCATGAGTCAGAGTCGGCCGGTATACGACGCCCTGGTCGCCCTACGGGCGAGCGACGAAGGACAGTCGCTTTCGGTTGAACGCGCTCGCATTCTCGATGAATCGATTCGGGGCATGGAACGGTCCGGTGTTGCCCTGACTGGTGCTGACCAGGAGCGCTACAAGCAGATCAAGGAACGCCTTGGCGAACTCAGCAACACGTTCAAGACAAACCTGCTCAAAGAAGAGAAGGCGTCTCGAGTCAAGGTCACCGACGAAAGCCGATTGGCTGGTGTTCCGGAGCCGGTCATCGAGATCGCCCGCGCCCAGGCCGAAGACGACGGCGCCGCCGAGGGTTCAGAAAGTGGGCCCTGGCACTTCTTGGTCAACGGTGTGAGTTACATGGGGATTTGCCAGCACGCAACCGACCGTTCGCTGCGCGAGGAGATGTACCGAGCATTCCGGGCCCGCGGCTTGCAACCTGATCTCGACAACCGCCCAGTAGTCAAAGAGATCCTGGAGCTGCGCCAAGAACAATCCAAACTGGTTGGCTTTGCCAATTACGCGGCGCTCAGCCTCGACGCCAAGATGGCGCCATCGACCGAAGCTGTGTGGGGACTTCTCGATCAACTCGACCAGGCCGCCCGCCCGGTCGCCGAAGCTGAGATCGAAGCGCTTGCTGCGTTCATGCACGACCAAGGTGCCGAGGGGGCAGACGCTCCGGCACCGTGGGATATCGCGTTCTGGTCCGAGCGCCAACAAGAGGCGCTGTATAGCTACGACGCCGAAGCGCTCCGTGACTATTTCCAGCTGCCCAAGGTGCTCGACGGTCTGTTCAGCTTGGTGACCAAGTTGTACGGCGTCGAGATCGCCGAGTCCGCCGACGAAGCTGTCCCGATCTGGGATCCATCGGTGCAGTTCTTCGAGGTCCGCCGAGATGGCAAGGTCATCGCCGGCTTCTATGTGGATCCGTACAGTCGCCCGGGCGAGAAGCGTGGGGGAGCGTGGATGAACACGGTGGTTGGCCGCGATCGCCTGCTCGGCGTCGATGGTGCTACCACCTCGCTGCCTGTGGCGTTGTTTGTCATGAATGCCCGCCCGCCCGCAGATGGCCGGCCGGGGCTCATGTCGCTCGACGAAGTTCGCACTCTCTTCCACGAATTCGGCCACGCGACTCAGCACATGTTTACCGAGATCGACGAAGGTGGTGCATCGGGCATGAACCTGGTCGAGTGGGACTCGGTCGAACTCGCAAGCCAGTTCAACGAGTACTGGATGGAGCACAAGCCGTTCTTGCGAGCACTCACTGCTCACGTCGATACCGGCGAACCCCTCGACGACGACACGCTTGATCGCATTCTCGATAGCCGTAACTTCTTGGTGGGGAACGCAACATTGCGACAGCTGTACTTCGCCAAAACCGATATGGCGATTCACGAGCGTTTCGGCATCGATGCAGACATTAGCGACCCCGCTGAAATCGAACAAGAGATTGCCGATCAGGTGCTGGTTGCACCTCGACTCGACGACGAGACACAGCTTCCCGCATTCGGCCATCTCTTTGCCGGTGGGTACGCCGCGGGCTACTACTCCTACAAGTGGGCCGAGGTCCTGGCTGCCGACGCATTTGCGGCCTTTCGCGAAGTCGGCCTGGACAACGACGTTGAGCTGGCCGAGGTGGCGACCCGGTTCCGCGAGACGGTGCTCGGGCTCGGCGGCAGCCGCCCCGCAGCTGAGGTATACCGAATGTTCCGGGGCCGCGATGCAACGCCCGATGCGCTCCTAGTCGACCAAGGACTGATCGCAGCTGCATCATGACGGGCCCACTCGACGGCTACACCGTGATCGATATTTCGGCGATCGTCTCCGGACCGCTCTGTGCCCAAGTGCTGGCCGACCAAGGCGCCGACGTCATCAAAATCGAACCCGCGGGCATCGGCGACCTGACCCGCATGGGTGGGTACCGCGTCGACGACGTGTCCGCCATGTTCTTGTCGTGCAACCGCGGCAAGAAGAGCGTGGCTCTCGACTTGAGCCAAGAGGCTGGGGTCGAGGCGGTCAAACGGCTCGTCGCCAAAGCCGACGTGTTTGTGCAGAACTTTCGACCGGGGGCCGCGGACCGCATGGGCATCGGCCCCGACGCGCTCCTCGAAATCAACCCTGACCTGATCTATGTCTCGATCTCCGGGTTCGGGCCAACCGGGCCGTACAGCCAGTGGCGGGTGTATGACCCCGTGGTGCAGGCGATCTCGGGCGTGCCATCGGTGCAGCGAAGTTTGGACATTCCCATTCCCGACCTTGTGCGCACGATTATCGGCGACAAGTCCACTGCTCTGACCGCAGCCCAAGCGGTTACCGCAGCGTTGCTGGCTCGAGAACGCGGTCGCGCCCGGGGGCAACACCTTGAGATTCCGATGCTGGACACGCTGTTGTACTTCTTGTGGCCCGACAACTTCATGGGCGAAACATTCACCGGCCCGGTCACCCCAGGCCCGTTGCTGCACGACATCTACCGCTTGCAACAAACCGCCGACGGCCACCTGGTGTACTTCGCAGTTTCGGACAGCGAATGGCAGGGCTTGTGCACCGCACTTGGACACCCCGAATGGTGGGACGAACCCCGATTCCACGATGTGTCGCAGCGGAGCAAACCCGAGAACTTCGAAGCCATCGGTGCGCTACTGAACAACACGTTCGTGACCCTGTCGACCGACGAGGTAATTACTCGCCTCCATGAACACGAAGTGCCAGCGGCCCATGTCAATGAGCTTGGCGACGTATTCGATGATCCCCAGGTCGTGCACAACGAATCGATCCACTACTGGGATCATCCCGTGGTTGGTCCGACCCGATCCGCAAAGCCGCCCGTGCGCTTCTCCCATACCCAGGCCGACGCGCCTTTCAGCGCCGACCGTCTTGGTCAATCCACAGCCCAGGTGCTCCGCGATGTCGCTGGCTACACCGACGACGAACTCGCGGCCCTCGACGCAGCCGGAGTAACCGGCTAGTCAGAGCTTGTAGTGACGGGTGACCGTGGACTGAGTCGCAGCCGGGTAGTACAACGGCTTCATGTTGTTCAGTGCGCACGTGGTCGATACCAACCCGCTGAAAGCGCTGCGCCGAAAGACCCCTAAAGTCGCAAGCACACCCGGGCTCCGATCTGCTCGCACTGGCATCTGTGCACCGTTTACCCGTCACGCGTTGCCAAGGCCCCAACTTGGCCGCGAAGCAATGATTGCTTGTTGGGAAGACGACGCAGCCCTCGACAGGTTCCTGGCCGAAGACCCGACGGGGCAAGTGCTTGCCACCGGATGGTGTGCGCGACTTGAACTCGTTCGTGCGGTTGGGGTCTTTCCTGGTCTCAACGACGACATGGTCGCACTTGCCGGCACCAAGTTTCGTGACATGACCGGCCCCAGTGTTGCCTTCACTATGGGCACCGCATACGTGAAGACGGCCGTTCCGTTCCTCAAGGTCAACAATGGACTCGAGCGTCAGTTCCTTGATACCCCCAGCGGCATGTGGGGCACGGCGGTGACCAACGTGCAGCAGCGGTTCGTGGCAACGATCAGCGTCTGGGAGTCCCTCGGCGCTGCTTCTGACTACATGAAAGCCGGCGCTCACGGCGCTGCGGTAGAAGCCCACTTCGATCCAGCCAAGGATCCCAATGGTCACACCTTCGTGACCGGTGGCGGATTCCTAGGCTTCCGCCCGCTGGCCGTAACCGGCTCGGTTGCGGGCAAAAACCCGCTCAACGAGTCGCTGCTCGCTGCCTAAGAAGTACCTCGCAGCCGGTGCCTTCCAGTACTGCTTCGACGCGTGCCTGATCAGTTTCGCTGAGAGCTTGGTATTCGTTGCGAAGCCATTGCAGGCACTTGCCCTGGTAACCAAACGGGCCCTGGCGATAGGTCTCGCCATGGATTTGGCAGACGACCTCGGCGTCGCCGGACAGGAGTGCCTGAGCATTGGCCACCATGAACGGCGCATAGGTGCTGCCGATTTCGTGCAGCAGTTTGGTCGTTGCAGGAGGCAGGGCTTCGAGCGAAGCCCACCCTTGGTCGCGCTGGACCGGTAGCCACGACAGGTCGTCCATACGGTCGGTCCAGTTGACCGTCTTTGCGGCTCGACTTACCGCAACAGCAGCCGACGTGGGGTCCCATTTCACGAGCTGCGTGAACTGGCCGAAGATGCCGAAGTCGCCTCGGCCGGGGCGGTCGCCAAGCATGAAGTCGTGGTTCGCAAATTGTTCCTGCATGATGTCGAGGAGTCGCTCGTAGGAACCTTCGATGATCGGCGCGTTCAGCTCGGTCGAGCCAACGAGTTCGCGGCGTCCGATCTGCCGAGTGGTGATGAAGTCGTACATCTGCGCCTGCTGGTCGCTATCCATCTGCAGGTCCCGAGAGAGCGGAAGTATCTTGCCGGCTTTATCAATGTCGGCTTGATAGGCCCAGCGATAGTGATACATCGCCTTGGTTACCCACTCATCGCCGAAGTCTTCGATCAGGAAGTCAATGAACGCCAGGGCCGGGTCGGTCGGCACCACGCTGCGGCCCTGGTATTCGACTTCGAGCCGAGCGATCTGGGGTGAGGAGTCGACGGTGGCTTCGCCATGGCTCCCGTCGTCGTTGGGATACACGACCACGGGGATGATCGGCACTGGCGGGGCTGGCAAATCATCCCATTTGGAATCGCGTAAAACCCAAGTGAATGGGATCTGGCGATACCGCAGCACCGCCCGAACCTTGAGTGTGTAGGGCGATCCGTATTGACCAGCCAAGACGAGCGGGTGTTCGTTTGAACGGCTCGTCATGAGGCGCTGGTTTCGGTCATGGAAACGATGAACCCAATGGCAGGGTCGGCTTGACCTTCGACGAGTAGGTCATAGACCTGTTGCATGCCACTGGGTCCTGTTCGGTGGTCAACGGTGAGCCACTCCGAAGTGCCGTCGAGTAGTGACAGGAACGCCTCGGCGATGCGTTTGGCCAGCTCATCGGGTCCCCAATCCTTGGCTCGCTTGGCGCTTTGCCGGGGAGCAAAGAACATTTCGGGCTGCGGACCAGGAAGGTCGGCGCTACCTGCGCCCGCTTCCCAATGGGTAATGCCAACCGAGAGCGAGTACTTCAGGTTCTCGGCGAAATGGTTGTGCACGTTGGTGCGCACGCTCCCGTTACCCGCCATGTCGACCATGCCGGTCGGCACGTTCGCATCGAGCTGATCAATCTCGTCGTAGGTAATCACCTGGTCATACAGACTGTCGTCGCCAGCCCGAAGCGACTCCACGAATGCCCGGTTTCGCTCCGAAGTGAGTCCAATCGCAGCGTGACCCTCGCGGCGGGCAAGACAGCTCGCCAGGCTGATCGAGGTCTTCGATGACGCGCTCGTAACCAAGGTCTGGCTCGCGCCGTGGAAGTTGCTGTCGGCAAGATAGTCATCGGCCAGAAACGAGGTCATAAACATGCCCCACAGCAGCAGATACTCGTCGGGCTGGTCGGCGCGAAATGTTGGGTCGGTCGATACGTCTCGGAAGCCGGTGTAGACAACAGCGTGGTCGGATCGATTGGGCCCGGCGTCGCTGAACCCATCTCGTGTAGCCCGCGCCGTGATGACCACTTGATCGGCCATGGGGTAAAAGCCAAAGTAACGACCGCCGATAGCAATGTCAGGATTCGCCGATTCGGCCACGGTCCCAAGACCCATCACCGGTAGCCGACCCCATTGCTGGTCGACCGGGAAGAACCCCCAGTAATCGAGCATGTCGCCGGCAACTGCATAGGTGATGTTGTTGGTAGTAATCGCGAAGCGCTCGATCGTCAACCGAACCTGACCGTCGGCGAGGTCGGCGGGTTCGTCGTTGGTTACTCGCGTCTCGCGAAAGTTCTGTCGGTTCACTTCGAAGTTCATCTTGTAACTCTAGCCGCCGAGGGTTTTGCCACTATGACTAGCAGAAGAAGGGCGGTGGTCCGGCGCTCGTTGTTGCGAGACCCTAAGATCCGGGCACGATGGGTCATCCTCAGGAATTTCAGGAATTCGAACGTGGCTAGGCGAGGTCGGGCCCGTTCCACGGCTGCAAAGCCGCGCATCAACCAATTGCCCTGGCGTCAGGTCCAGAATCCGCACGGCCCACTCCCGATTTTGGACCCCGCTGGAGTTGAACGAATCCACGATGCATCGATTCGGGTGCTCGAGGAATTGGGCATCGAGCTCTGGAGTGCTCGGGCGCGCCAGCTTTTTGCCGACGCAGGTGCGATCGTCGACGGCGAAGTCGTGCGCGTTGGCCGAGACATCATCGAAGAAGCGCTTCGCACCGCACCCAGCCAATTCACGCTCATGAGTCGCAACCCGAACAAGACATTGACGCTCGGCGGTAACAATGTGGTCTTCGGCTTGGTCGCGGGCCCGCCCGCCGTACACGACGAGATACGCGGTCGCCGCCAGTCCAACATGGACGACTACGAACAATTCATTCGGCTCGCCCACTACTTCAATGCGGTGCACATCATCGGCAATCAGGTTGCGGCGCCCATGGAACTGCCGGCCAACAACCGTCATCTGGACACGTACCGAGCCAATCTGACACTCTCGGATCTGTCGTTTCACTGCACGGCGATCGGCGGTGGGCGAGCGCTCGACGGCATCGAGATGATGGCGATTAGTCGTGGAGTGTCGCTCGAACAGATGGCGCAGTCGCCCGGGGTCATCACGGTGATTAACGTGAATTCGCCCCGACGCTTCGACGAGGAGATGGCCAATGGTCTGATGACGATGTCTGAGCACGGTCAGGCGGTGTCGGTTACACCGTTCACCTTGATGGGCGCCATGACGCCGATCACGCTCGGTGCGGGCCTCGTGCAGCAGAACGCCGAAGCGCTCTTTGGCATTGCACTCACGCAGCTCGTCAAGCCCGGCGCCCCGGTGGTCTACGGCTCTTTCACCAGCAATGTTGACATGCGATCGGGTGCACCTGCCTTTGGCACGCCGGAGCACACCAAAGCCAACATCGCCAGCGGGCAGCTCGCTCGTCGGTATGGATTGCCGTACCGCTCGTCGAACTCAAGTGCGTCGAATACCGTCGACGCTCAGGCCGCCTATGAAACACAGATGTCGCTGTGGGGCAGCATCCTGGGGGGCACCAACCTGCTCTATCACGCCGCTGGCTGGATGGAAGGAGGGCTCCAGGCCAGCTACGAGAAGTTCATCCTCGATGTAGAGATGCTTCAGCAGATGATGGAGTTCCTGACGCCGATCGGTCTGAGTGACGATGACCTGGCCTTCGACGCAATGGAGCGAGTGCCAACGGGCGGTCACTTCTTTGGCGACGATCACACGTTGGCTCGCTACGAGAAAGCCTTTTACGCGCCGATGTTGTCCGATTGGCAGAACCATGGGGCGTGGGTTGAATCGGGGGCCAAGAATGCCACACAGCGAGCGACGGCGCTGTGGCAGACAGCGCTCGATGACTACGCGGAACCCGTTATGGATTCGGGGACTCGCGAGCAGCTCGACGAGTACGTCGCTCGTCGTAAGGAGCAGATCGGCGATGGCGAACCGTAACCCCAATAGTGGGGTTTGACTGCTGTGGGCTTGACATCTCCACGAAAGTACTGCCGCCACCGGTACACAGGGTTTGCACCCATACCCCCACTACAACTCGCATTGCGAAAGGTCCCGCTATGAGCGCTTCACGAATGATTACTGGTCTTATTGGCGCATTCGGCGGTGGAGCTGTTGGCCGCATGCTCGGCGGTCGCACCGGCGGTATGGTTGGCTCAATGGCCGGTTCGCTGCTGAGCCGCAAGGCCGGCTCCGGTGGCCTTGGGTCCATGCTTGGCGGCCTTATGGGCGGCGGCGACAAAGACGAGAATGTGTCGGCAGATGCGGGCGACATGGGCGACGCCGAGGCCATGATTCTGATCAAGGCCATGTGTAATGCTGCAAAGGCTGACGGCCGGGTCGACGACAACGAGGTCAACGCAATCGTAAGCCGTGCGGGCGACCTCGATGCTGAAGACGAAGCAATGCTGCGCGCCGAACTGAACTCTCCACTCGATATGGCAGCCTTTGTTGCCGAAGTCCCCGCAGGCATGGGCGCCGAGGTCTACGCGGCATCGCTGCTTCCGATTGAGATCGACACGGCAAGCGAAGTCACCTACCTGAAGGAACTTGCCCAGGCACTTGGATTGAGCGGCGCCGACACGACCGCAATCCACGAAGAACTCGGTCTGCGCTAATCCAGTAGTTGCGCCAGTTCAATGAGCAACAGTTGCTACTGGGGTAGCTTCGTGTCATGGCTCAGTACACGCTCTATGGCGCGCCCGCATCCCTCTACACGGGCAAGGCGCGGTCCTACCTGCGCCGACAAGGCATCGACTTCGTCGAGGTCTCGCCGGGCAGTCAGCGGTATCTGAAAGAGATCGTGCCCAAGGTCGGCCGATGGATCATCCCGTGTCTTGAGACGCCCGATGGGGCGGTCATCCAAGACGGGGCCGACATCATCGACCATTTCGAAAAGGGTCCCGGCGCGTCACTGCGTGCGTGGTCTGTCTACCCCAAGTCACCGGTGCTCCTGGCTATTAGTCACCTGTTCGAACTCTTTGGTGGCGAAGGATTGTTGCGGCCAGCCATGCACTATCGCTGGAGCTTCGACGACATGAATATTGACTTCTTGGCGGCCGAGTTCGCACTGATGATGCCGCGCAAGGAGGGTTCTACCGACGAAGAAGTCAAGGCAACGTTTCTGCACAGCAGTGGTCGCATGCGCAAGGCAGCAGTTGCATTTGGTGTCACGCCCGAGACCGGCCCCGCCATCGAAGAATCATTCGAAGAATGGCTCGACCTCTTTAGCGCCCACCTCGTCGATCATCCATACCTGCTCGGGGCTCAGCCAACGATTGGTGACTTCGGGCTGATCGCCGCGATGTGGGCGCACCTCTATCGGGACCCGGCCCCGGCGCTTCTGATCAAGAAGCGAGCACCTCGAGTTGGGCGTTGGGTCGAGCGCATGACGACCAGCGAGCCGTACCTGCATGAGTACCCCGACGCTGTTGATGGCGAGCTCATCGACGATGCCGCGATCCCCGAGACGCTGCTTGCCATGATGCGCTACGTGGGCCAGGAATACCTGGGCGAGTTGGCGGCACATGTCGATGTCGCCAACCAATGGTTGGCCGAACGGCCTGATCTAGAGACCGGAACCAATGGACTTGAGAATCCTTCGGCTCGCGGATTGTCAGGCGGGGCGGGCGCTCGAGGCGGGGACCGGGCCACGTTTAGTTGGCGCGGTCAAGAGATCACGACCAACGTGATGCCGTACCGGTTCTGGCTCATGCAGCACCTTCATGACGATCTCGCTGCCGCTGACCTGGCTGAACAGGACCGAGTTCGTGACGTGTTTACTGCCGGTGGGGCAGAAGTAATTCTTGATCTGCGCACCTTGCGGCGTGTTGAACGAGACGGGCACCTCGAGGTCTGGGGCCCGCTCACGGCGTGAAGTAACGTCGGCAGATGGCAGATTTTCCTCGTACCTTGACCCCAGTTGACGGGCCGCATCCGCCCGGTGCTGTTCAGAATGGCGCCGATGGTATGGGAAAGTACGGCGCCGCGGTCCGGGAACTGGTTGCCGACGGCTTCATCCAGCCTGACCTATTGACGAACATGACGCTGCTGTTGCTGGCCGGCCAGCCGCGTAAGCCCAGGACCGACGGGACCAAGAAGCCGGGGGCAACCGCAGGGCGGGTCTGGGTGCGGGAGCAGTACACGATTCACCAACCCGTAGCGCACGCCGAGGTCTGGCGGGCCGAGGGTGAGATCACCGGAACCTATGTGCGCAAAGGGCGCTCCTATTCAACAACTGCCTGCCGATCGTTCTCCAGCGATGGGGGCCCGCTTGCCACGAATCTGACCACGGGACTCTTGAGCTATCGGCCGGACCCAGAACTCGAAGACTCGGTCCAAGGACTTGCGCTCCAAGACACGCCATCGCCCAAACCAGATTGGACTGCAGCAGCATCTAATCCGCATCTGGAACGCCTTCGTCGGTCCCAGGTCGGCGATGTATTCGGCGGTGAACGGGTGCTCATGACCTTTGAGATGATGGCGGCGCGTGCTGGCGATGCGCCCGACAACCCCATTCATTCCGATCGGGAGAAGGCAAAACAGGCAGGGTTGGCTCGGCCGATTGCGGGCGGCAATCATGTGCTCTCGTTCGGGCTCGAAGCAATCATGCAAGGGCTTGGTCCCCAGTCGCTGCTCCACGGCGCGCACCTCGATGTGCGATGGAAAGCGCCGACCGAAGACGGTGTGCACATCGTTCCGAAGGCCACGGTCACAGTCGTTGAACCTGACCGGGTTGTACTCGATATTCACGTCGGTATCGACCAAGGTCCAACTGCAATGGTCGCCACGGTCACGATCCCGATCACACCGTGACGAGCTCGCTCGCCGGTATTCGCGTACTCGATCTCGCTGATCGATCGGCTGCCCTTGCCGGGCGGGTGCTTGCTGACCTCGGTGCCGAGGTCGTCCTGGTCGAACCGTCGTCGGGGAATTCAGTGCGCCATTTGCAGCCGTCGCTCGATGGCGTTGATCCGGTCGAAGCATCCTTTACGCATCAGTACTTCTCGGCCAACAAGAAGTCGATTGTGCTTGACATGGCCGCAGAGCGAGAACAGTTCTTGGCCCTGATCGCCAGCGCGGACGTGCTGATCGACACCGAGAAGCCGGGGCACCTTGACTCCATCGGCCTGAGTCACCATGAACTCCGGGTGATCAATCCGGGCCTGATTCAGTGCTCGGTCACACCGTTTGGTTTGCACGGCGAATGGAAGCACCGCAAGAGCAGCGATCTGGTTGCAGGCGCTGCGGGCGGACTGGTCTGGCTGTCGGGCGAACGCCGGGGCAAACCGGTGCAAGGCGGCGCCGACGTGTCCTTTGCCATGGCTGGACTCATCGCATCATCGGCGATCTCGATAGCGCTGCATCAACGGGACAACAGCGCTGCTGACAACGCGGCGGAGCCCGGTACGCACATCGACATCTCGCTGCAAGAGGCGGCCGCCACCGCTGCGATGCAGACTGCAACGCCGAGTCAATGGACCTGGTTCAACCGCATTCCCCGCCGACCCGGCTTGTCGGCTGCGCTGCGTTGTGCCGACGGGGGCTACGTTGGCCACATGATCCGGCCGGATCGGTTCGACAAGTTCTTGGCATGGGCCAACAGCGAAGACATCGACCATGGCATGACCTCCAGCGATTGGAAGCTCAGTCGACTTGATGCCCCACGAGAGGGCAATCCTGTCGCGGCCACCACCCTGGCACTTGCGGCCAAGTTGAGTCGCGATGAGTTCTTCGCGGGGGCGCTGCAGGCCGATCTGATCTGTCTGCCAGTGCTCGGGTTTGACGACCATGAGAGCATCGATCAATACATGATCAACGAGCAGTTCCTCGCCATCGACCACACCGGGCTGGACCGCAAGCTTGGGTTCGTGCGCTCACCAGTCGACGGCATGGCCGACCCGGCAGTTATCAGCGTGGCACCAATGCTGGGCGCTGACCAAGCGCTACTTTCGGAGTTGGGACCTTTGACTATGTCCGAGCCAGTGAACAGAACAACGTCGCCGGATCGGGGAACATCACCGGATCCGGCCCGAGCGCTCGAAGGCCTCCGGGTTGTGGACTTCGGGTGGGTGCTGGCGGCTCCTATAGGCACTCGGCTGCTTGCCAGTTTTGGCGCAGAGGTCATTCGCATCGAGTCCGCAACTAAACCCGACTCTATGCGAAGCCAAATTGGCCCCGACGGTCAACCAGACCCCGACTTGGGGGGCCTCTTTAACGTGGTTAATGCCGGAAAGAAGTCGCTGGCCGTGAACCTCAGCACCGATCAGGGCATGGCGTTGGTTAAAGAACTCATCGGAACCGCCGACGTGGTCGTGAACAACTTCCGACCGGGTGCAATGGAACGCATGGGATTCGGCTTCGACCAGCTCAAGGCCCTGAACCCCGACATCGTGTCACTGAACCTGCCGGGAGCGCACCGCACCGGGCCATGGGCAGTGCGACCAAGCATGGGCAACATCTTGATGGCTGCCTCGGGCTTCAACATGCTGACCGGCTTCGAAGGAGAACGCCCGCGCGGCATTGGGATCGCATACCCGGACTTCACCGGACCCCATCTGTTGGTAGCGATGATTCTGGCCGCACTGCGCGAACGCGATGGCGGCGACGAAACAACCGATACCGCACAAGAGATTCACCTCACGCAGTTGACTGCCATGGTGTCCCTGCTTGGAGCCGAGTGGATGGAATTCAAAGCCACTGGTGAGCAGCCGCGCCGCCGAGCAAACCGAGACCTGAACCTGTGCCCCCACGGCGTCTTTCGTGCACAGGGTTCTGAACACAGCGAAGACGAGTGGGTCGCCATCGCGGTCGATGGTCAAAGCGACTGGTCGGCGTTCTGCCAGCTGATCGGTCGAGTTGATCTCGTCGATGATCCGAGGTTCGCTAGCCACGTCGACCGCAAACAGAACGAAGACGCACTCGACGACATCATCGCCGAGTGGACCGCACCACAAGACAAGTGGGACCTGGCCGACCGGCTGCAGGCTGCTGGTATCGCCGCAGCACCGGTCGAACATCTTGCCGAAACCTTCGACCGGGACCCACAGCTACGCCACCATTATCAAGTCGTGCATCAGCCCTCTCGGCCCGGTGTTGACATTCCCATTAATCGCGAAGCCGCCCAATGGGTCGGCCATGAACTGCGGCTCAATCGGGCCCCAGGGTTAGGGGAGCACAATCAACACGTTGTGTGTGATCTTCTCGGCCATTCCGACGAGTACTACGCTCAGATGGTGATTGCCGACGTGCTGACCTAGCGCTTCTGGCCGGCGGGGAAAGACAACGGCATGATCCGCGGTCCGCGAACTTGGCCACCCGCCCATTTCATGGGTTCGCGATCGCTCACGGTGAACTCGGGGATGCGTTCCATCCAGACCCGAACAGCGGTGGTCATCTCAAGTCGGGCCAGGTTCGAACCGGCACAACGATGAATGCCAGAGCCAAAGGCGATGTGTCGATTCTTTGCCCGGTCAATGATGAATTCATCGGGGTCCTCGAACTGCTCCGGGTCGTGACACGCTGCCGGGAAGTTCATGAGAACCTTGTCGCCATTCTTGATGTGCACGCCGTTGTATTCGATGTCTTGGTCGGCGATGCGAGCCATGGTTACCGGTGCATAGAAACGCAGGCACTCTTCGATAGCGATGGGGAGCAACTCGGGTTCGTCGTGCAGGCGCTGGCGGTCATCGGGGTAGGTGCCGAAGTGCCACAACGCCGAACCAATTGAGCTCCAGGTGGTGTCGATGCCGGCGACGATCAGCAGATTGGTGATGCCAACGACAACCTCGGGGGTGATCTTGGCTTCGGGATCCTCGAGCTCCATAAAGACGAGCTCCGTTAACAAGTCCTCTTGAGGATCCTGCATCCGCTGCTCTACCTCGCCGGTGATGAAGGCGATCAGCTCGTCGCGGGCGGCCTGGCGAGCGATCGGGTCATTGAGGCCTTCGCCGAGCAACATGTTGACCCAGTGCACGAACTGGTCGGCCATCTCGGGATCAACGCCGATCATGTGTGCAATGACTCGGGGAGGGATCTGCTGGGAGTACTCGACGGCCCCGTCGCACTGGCCGGACTCGATGAATTCGTCGATGAGTTGATGACAGAGTGCCTCGGTGTACGCCTCGTACTGCGCCACGGCCCGCGGCGCGAAGGCGGGCAGCAACATGCGACGAGTCCACTGATGGATTGGTGGGTCAGCGGTGATCGGTGCCGCCGAGATCATCTGTTCGTAGCGCGACATCTCTGGCGCGTTGGGCGGCGGTGGCATGACCAGCACTTGGCGCGAACTGAGCTCGGGGACCATCTTGGCCAACTCACGAAGGTCGTCGAACCTGGTTGGGTTCCATGAACCTCCCAGGCGTTCGGTGTGGGCAATCGGGCACTTGTCCCGCATCTCGGCCCACATGGGCACCGGATTCTCCACGTAGCCCTCGTCGCGGATGTCGTAGTCGGTCGTCCAGTCCTCGACGGGGCCACCTGGCTCCCAAATTTCAGCGTCGGTCGCAAGCTTCATCTTTGCGTGCATGTCCGATGTGTCTGTCATACCAACATCCCCTCGAGCTGTCACCATGGATGCCCAAAGGGTCCCTGGCCGTGCGAGCCCAGACTAGCGCTACGCAGCAGGGGCGCTAAAGGCGCGCCTTCTTGGGGAAGTCAAGGCGAAGCTATCTTGATGGGCATGGCCACGCCTCCGAATTCCGCAAACCCTATTTGTCGGTCGCTGCTATGAGACCTGTGATGGTTCTGGGGTGCACCTCTGACGCGGGAAAGTCGTTGGTTGCAACCGCTCTGTGCCGATGGTTTGCGCGCCAGGGGGTGAAGGTGGCGCCGTTCAAGGCCCAAAATATGTCGAACAATGCGCGGGTGGTAGCTGGACATGGTCACATTCCGGGTGGCGAGATCGGCGTTGCTCAGTGGCTGCAGGCCAAGGCCGCCGGTGTAGAGCCCGATGTGCGCATGAATCCCGTGCTGGTCAAGCCCGAAGCCGACACCCGCAGTCAAGTTGTTATCCGCGGCGCCGCCGACCTTGCGATATCGGCCTTGCCGTGGGACGACCGTCACGATCTTCTTTGGCAAGCTATGAGTGAGTCCTACGACGAGTTGGCCGCCGACTACGACCTGATCATCTTGGAGGGGGCGGGCAGCCCGGCCGAGATCAACCTGCGTGATCAAGTCAACAACCGCATGATCGAATATGTCGACGCTGCCGGGCTGCTCTTGTCTGATATTGATCGGGGCGGTTCGTTCGCCCATTTGTATGGCACCTGGGCGCTCGTGCCAGATGCAACCCGTGACCGGCTGCATGGGTTCGTGCTCAACCGATTTCGGGGTGATGCCTCATTGCTGGCGCCAGGGCCCGAGCGGCTCACCGACATGACCGGCATGCGGTTTGGCGGCGTGATTCCAATGATCTCCCATGGCCTGCCCCGGGAGGAGGGCGCTGCGATTGAGTCGAGCGCATCCACCGGAGCGCCTCGGGTCGTGATGCCGCGATTTCCGTTTGGGTCCAATCTCGACGAGTTTCACCTGCTAGCAACTGCGGCATCGATCAGCTGGGCGACCTCACCGCGTGCGTTTTCTGGATTGGACCCATCACGGGATCTCATCGTGTTGCCGGGTTCCAAGCATGTCTTCTCGGATCTCGCATGGATGCGCAGCCACGGCATTGATCAAGCTGTTATCGAAGCGATCTCCAAAGGCGTTCGATGTATTGGCGTGTGCGGAGGAGCAATGATGCTCGGCCGTTCGATCGCCGATCCGCAAGGGGTTGAAAGCACGACCAGTGCCTGGATCGATGGCCTTGGCGTGCTGGACCACGAGACCATGATGGGTGCAGCAAAGACGACCACGCTTACCGAACTCGAGATATTCGGGGGCCGATACGCGGGCTATGAAATTCGTTTCGGCGAGCTCGATCGGTTGATCCAGCAAGACAACGTGACCGCAACGACGGTTCACGGTCTCTTCGAACATCCTGAGTTTGTGGAAAGACTCCTGGGCGTGCCCGTTTCCCCAGTACTGGAGCAGACCTTTGAACTACTCGCCGACACAATCGAGGCGCATCTCGACGCCGACTGGCTGCGCTCACTCATCTAGCGACGAGACCAGCCCGGCCAGTGGTGAGGAAGTCGACCCCAACATGTCTGGGCTCGCGAGAATCAATACTTGCATTGGTAGACGTGGCATCTCGAATAGAACGAGACCAGCGCAGCTGATTAGCCTGAACCTCAGCCGGTCCTGAAGGACCCTGACCGGAGAGGTCTCGCATGTCGTCGTATCCGAAGCACATCAATCACGATCTCAGCCCCATGGGCTGCCCCGTCGACCTCACCGACGTCAATCTGTTCGGCGATGGAGCGCAGGAACATTGGTACGAGGCCTACGAGATCCTGCATCGAGATGCGCCGGTTCTAAGGATCGAAGGCGGCGGGCTCACACCTGGCACCGACGCCTTTGTGCTCACCAAACACGCCGACGTGTCACTGGTGGTGAGGGACCCGGAGCGTTTCCTGAGTCTCACGAACAAGCGGATTGCACAGTATGTCGAGCAAGGTCTCTCGCCCGAAGAGACCTACGCCACACACCACAACTTGATGACGGCATCGATGGTTGGACTCCGCCCGAATCAGCAGCTCTATAACCGGCACCGCAAAGAGCTCACCGATCCGTGGGTCGGATCGGGGGCCCTGCGGCACCGGGAGATGATCGAACGGCACGCAAATGAGCTGCTGGACACGTGGATCGACAACGGCGGCGATGGAGCGGGCCAAGTCGAGTTCATCAGTCAATTCGCTCGGCCGCTGCCCCAACAAGTCATGGCCAGCGTTCTGGGTTTCCCTCACTCCGACATTCCCCAGCTTGCAGCCTGGGGCGACGCTGTCGTCACCCCGTTTGTCCATGGCGAGGGCTTGCATCACACGCTGTCGCCGGAACAGACCGAAGACATGATTGCTCGGCTCGATGGGTTTCAGGACTACATCTATGAGCAGGTAACTGCCAAGCGGCAAGATCCCCAGGACGACATGGTGAGCTTCCTGTGCGACGTGCGCTATCAGGCGCTCGACCGCAAGCTCACCAATATTGAGATTGCCGGCATCGTGCACGCCATGATCATCGGCGGACTAGAGACCACCCAGTATGCGCTCGAAGAACAAGCTCAGCTGCTGTGTGAGAACCCCGGCACCTTCGAACAGTTGCGCACGGATCGTTCCAAACTGCGGACCTTCGTCGAGGAAGGCATGCGTATGCGCTCGCCGACCCATGGCTTGTCGACTCGGGTCACGGCGCACGACGAAGTTTTCCAAGGAGTCGAGGTTCCAGCAGGGTCACTTCTGCATCTGCGCTTTGGGGCGGCCAACGTCGACGCAGACGAATTCGAATGTCCGTTCGAGCTCGACCTGGACCGTGCGGGAGTGACTCGCCACGTGGCGTTCTCGGTTGGCCCCCGGGTCTGTCCTGGCGCAACGTTGTCCCGGGTCGAACAACGAACCGCGTGGGGTGTATTGCTCGATCGGCTCGACTCGATCGAGTACGGCTCCAACAACGACTGGCTTCACCAACCCGGCATCATGCTGGGCACGCTCAAGTTACATCTTGGCTTTACTAAGTCTGGGTCACCGCTCGCTCTCGGAACCGGACGCAACGCAGGGACCTAGGAAGGAGCGGCTAGGAGTTGGCGGCTCGGAGCCTGGCTGCGAGAACACGAGCAATCTCCGCCATGACTTCGGGATGACGATCGGTCAACGCCAGCAACATGTTGCGCCCGACTACCAGCATCGTGGCGTCGGTGTGAGCAGTAATGGTGCTCGACCGCGAACCGGGGTCGAGCACGGCGAGCTCGCCAAATGTTGTTCCTGCCCGCAGTCGTGAACCGGCTACTTCGACGTCGACCTCGCCCGAGGTGAGGGCAAAGAGTTCGTCGCCGAGCTCGCCTTTTTCGACGACCACTTCGCCGGCTTGGACCTTTCGCTCCTCGACCACTTCGGCGAGTTCAGCGAGCAGGGCATAGGGCAGCGTCGCAAAAATGTCGATGCGCTTGAGCGCAACAACTCGCTCGAGTACTTGTGACATGTGAGGTTCCTTCACGTCGGAGAGGTGGTGTTCAAGGAGTTCGCGAGTTGGCTTAGCCAGACGAGCATGAGCGAGCAGCCGTTCGAGCGCCTGATTACATTCCAGTGGCACGGGTAAGAACGAGGCAGTCTCGATGGCCTCGTCGAGATTGGTCGACTCCAGCAACGGAATGACGAGGTCGCGGGTTCGAAGCGGTAGCAATGAGTCGAGCGCTTCGATCGCGTTCGCGTGGTCGTCTTGGATTGAGCGACGGGCAACGGCTTCCAGCTCCGCAACCCGATCGGCCGACCCCTTCGCCCGGAGACCGGCCCAGACTGTTTGGTAGACCGATTCGTACTCGCTTGCGAGCGCAAGGTCGATGAGCGTCGGATGGTGCGGTCCAGTGTCGCGGTACGTAGCAAGAATGAGCTGACTCCACTCGACATCATCGCGAGTCATCCGGTCGATTGTTGCGGGGAGTTCGATGTCGGCGCGGCGGACTGCGTCGAACCCTGCCCGTCGAATTCTCGACGAGCAGTCAGGGGAGAGGAACTGGTGCAGGTGCATGGGCCGTCGTGTGTTGTTCGCGTACACCTGATCAACGAGGTCTACGAGATAGCTCGGGCTCAGACTGTCTAATACCGCCTCGATGGCGGAAACGGCCGCTGCCCCACCTGTCGTCAGCGTGTCGAGCGCGCTGCGTCGAAACGAAGGGTCGGTGCCGAGTCCCACAAGAAGTGGCGCGTTTTCTGTATCCACATGGTTCTGCGAAGCGGCAACAGACGCAGCAAGAACCTGGCGGTCGGCGCTCGTCAGCAGGTCCTGAAGGCACCGTTGCATGGCCGGAGTTAGCGCGGCATCGCTGGGCCACGCGCTGAGAGCCGCCGCTACCTGAAGCTGCTCGTCGACGTTGACCGATGTCGCAAGGCGTTGCGTAACTTGCGACAGTTCGGTGCCGCTCTCATTCATGAGGCGCAGAGCCGCCGACTGCGCCGCCAGCGGCCCTGACCCGAGCGCTCCATCTGGTCCGTGTTGTTTCGCAAGGCGATGCGCTGTGTCGGCTCGCAGGTTGTGTACCGCAAGGAGTGCTTCGGCCCGGAGCTGGGACGAACGACGATCGTCTTCGACGACGGCGGTGAGCAGAGGCAGCGCAACGTCGGTCGACTGATCAGCGACGGCCTGGATCGCCAGACTGGCGATGCCATCGTCGGGGTGATCAACAAGACCGGGAAGAACGAGTTGCAACGGGGTGGTGTCGAGACCCTGGACCAGGCGGGCGACGGCGAGAGCGGTTGCTGGATCGGCGCCGACGAGGTCAGACAATAAGTCGCTGTCCGCGAAGTTCCCAGCGCTTGACCGGCCGCTGAACGCGAGTGTTGTTGCCTCGTCGAGAACACCGCGGAAGCCGAGGTGGAGCCGGCGGGCAAGGAGCACACCCGCCCCGCCAGTTGCGCCAAGAAGCCCGACAATGGGCAGGACGCTTGGCGGCCCTATTGCCTGGACAGCCAACAGCAGCAGCCCAACGGCAAGCAGAGCCACTGACCCGAGCCAACCGTCGACCGCTACTCGAGTCGGCATGCGGCGTTCAATGGGCATGGGCTGGTACATCACTGCGCCGACGGGGGTTTCGATCGCATTTCCCAAAACGATGCTCACGAGGTTTACGGCCACCGCCAGGATGAAGAAGGTACGACCTTCGCCGACCATTGCTCCCCACGCTGCCAACACGATCGCTCCGACCAGCAATCCGCCCGGCATTGTTGCGAGGCCAACTCCAACGCCGAAGCGGATGATGTAACGGCTTGAAACCACTGCGGTCACCACGACCATAACAAGCGTGGATCCGGCCATGAAGAGACCTAGGAAGGTGGCTACTCCTTGCTCCGTGTCGAAGTTGGCCTGTACCTGTTCATAAAAGATGAACTCGGCGATGAATATCAACAAAATAGTGATTGAGCGCATCGCGGCAAGGTTGCGGGAGTAAGGGTCCGACACGATCTGTGACGGAGTAGCCGGGCTGGTTTCGTCCTCGTCGGCAAAGTCAGTTCCCGCAACTGCCTGTTGGAATGCGATCGCATACAGCACAAAGAAGACTGCGGACACGGCGAGCAGCTGGGTCGTTCCCAACAGTCGGGTCAGTATCCCTACGAGGCTTCCGCCAACCATGAACGCAACCATGGTGCCCAACGCGACCAGCGGCACGAGCCGCTTCGACTGGCGGACATCGAATGCGGCCGATGCAATCTCCCATAACCCAAGGAGCCCGAAGATGAAAAGGAACCGGAAGCAGACTGCGGCCGCAAACGGTGCGGCCTGGCCATCGCTTGCGGCGTTCCATACCCAGAGCGCCGCCACGATTGCCGCCAGAAACCAGGTCGAAGTGTTCAAGACCTGGGCGGTCGAACGCTGGCGGGTCCATGCCGCGTAACCGAAGCCGCCAAGGATCACGAGCGGGGCGTTCACGATGTAGACCCAGGGCAGAACCTCGGCGCCCACAGAGTCGAGAAAGAGCGCGTTCGACCCGCTGAAGAAAAACAACAGCGCAAATCCAATAAGCGATGCGGTACCGGAGAGCCGCTTGACCATGTCGACTTCGCTATCGCGCACGCCCAACAACGCGGCTAGGCGCGTGCCGTCGATCTTCATGTCCCCCCGTGCCCCTTGTCGCCCCTTGTCGCTGCGGCGATGTTACAACAAGGCGCGTGACGTAGGCTCAACGCGTGAAGCGCTCGGTGTCAGTACCGTCAAACCGCGGGCCCTACGCTCCGGGCAACGAACGTGTGGCTCATGCAACGATCGACGGTCACTTGGTGACCATCGCCAATATGCGCGACTCGATCTACTCCGCAGATGCGCCGACAGATGTCCGCTGGACCAACGAGACGTTCGATGCGCGAGACCTGACCAACCTGTGGATCTACTTCTCTCACTTCTCCAAGATCACCGGTATTGCCCATTCCGAGATCGGGTTTGAGTTCGCAGATGGGCGCTGCACGATCGCGTCATTTGAGATCCGCCCGCTCCTGGGACAGCGCTTCGCCGCCATTGCTGGCATGGGCAGGAACTTCGAGATGACGCTGCGATGGGCCTCGGAGCGAGACATCATCACCAAGCGGCTGGTCAAGGAGAGCTCGAGCCGCATGTACATGTTCGAAGCTGACATCACGCACCAACGATCGGTCGCGTTGTTTCACGCCTTTCTGGACCGGACTAACGAACTGCACGATTCACCCGAGTGGTACAACACGATTACTAACACCTGCACCACCGCGATCATCGACGTGGTCGCGGAGATCTTGCCCGGGCAATTGCAGCGCACCCCGCGGGTGCTGCTGCCCGGAACGTTGCCGAAGTACTGGGCCAAGCGTGGCGTGCTCAAGTACGAGGGCAAGCTCGACGCTGCGTTCGACCGGGCCTCTATCAATGAGCGCTGCCGCGAAATCGGGGATGTGCCCGACTTTTCTCCTAGATTCCATGACCGCAACCAGCCTGGCTGACCTGGGGTGCGTGCGCTGGCGACCATGCAGTCAGCGATGTCGTTCTACAGACTTGGCCTAGGAATGTCGGCGACAAAAGCGCCGATCACCTCGACGGCTTCGGCCTGATGGGCGCGGCCATCGGGGCCGGTGTAATAGTGCGTGGCGCCTTGCACGATATGGAGCTGCTTGTTGCCGTGGTCGATCGCATCGAACAACCGTGCGGTGTGGCTCGGCGTGCAAGCGTCGTCGGCAGAGTTACCAACAACGAGTACGGGTACCGAGATCTGAGCGCCCGAGGCGATTGCATCGCAACGGGCATCGTCGTAACTCCACTGGCTGATCCATGAGCGCAAGCTGCAAAATCTGGCCAGTCCGACCGGCCCGTCGTTCACGACTCTCGGATCGCCGAGGTAGCACGTGCCCGGGACCCGGTCACTTGGCTCAATCGAGGGGTCGAGCCATCGCGGGTCGGCCATCGTGCCATGCACCGTGAATGCGAACTCGCCATTGGGGTTGTCCGAATCGCGAATCGTGGCCAGTTTGTCTTTGACCCAGCGGGTTATGCGGCGGTTCCGTTCGATCTGAGCGGCAAAGAACGTTGCTAAAAAATCTTCCGCATAGGGCGGCTGGTTTAAGTTCGTCGGGTCATACAAGTTCAGCTCGCGTTCTCGCATGTCTGGCCGGCTTTCGTTGGTAATCGACGGGTCGAGCCATTCGGTCAAGATCCGATGTCGACTCACGTGTGCCGCCAACATGAGCAGCCCATCGGCTGCGGGCATGCGGCCGGGGTCGACCAGGTACGGATCGCCAGCAGCGGTGTCGCGTATGCCTTCGCCAGCCTCGGCGAGTGCTTGGTACCACATGGATAGCGAGCCGCCGCCGGACCAGCCAGCCAGAATGATTCGCCGATATCCAAGTCGTTCCTTGGCGTCGCTGATGGCCTCGCCCAGGTCGCATGCGACTTTCTCCATAATCAAGGCGTAGTCGGCACCCCGGTAGCGGGAGTTGGCCCAGAGCACGTGGTGTCCCGCCGCAGCCAGAGCCCGGACCATAGGTAGATACATGCCACCGCCAACCGGGTGCATGAAAACGATCAACGTGTCCGACGGAGCGCCCACCGGCCGAACCAGATGACAGTCGAGACCAACAACTGCTCCACCGCCGCCGTAGACATCGCTGTATGTAGCGTTCTCGGCGAACCCAACTGCGTAAGCGATCCGTTCGCATCCCCGTGGCGTGCCTGGCAAGTTTGTGCTCATACAGCTATCTCTCGTGCTCGTGCCGCCCCGTGTGCACTTTGCCACGTCGACGGTTTGCATGGGTCTGCGGCGTCACGTGGACCAAATTGGGGAACCTTCGCGTGTTTGGCAATCGGACCCGGGGCATTCGGTTTATATCCAATGCGATAAAAGTTTCGACGATGAGTGTTCCGTATCTTGCCCAGTACGTCAAACGGGAGAGATCAAAAATGGTGGATAAGTCAAAGTCAACGAGCGCAATGCGGCGGGGTGCCATCGTGGCTGGCCTGGCAGTAATCGGCACAACCGTGCCGGTAGGGATTACCTCTGCGAACGCTCAAGAAGAGCCAGTGCGTAGCCGCGAAGTTACTCGCGTTGCTGTGAAGACAACCACGCTGGCCGACTCGAAAGCTGCGCTCGCTGCAGCCGAAACCAAACTCGCCGAAGCAAACGTGCGCCTCCAAGCCGCGGCGAAGGCCGTCGAGACATCGCGAGTGCAGCTGAGCGACGCTCAGGCCGGCGCTGTCGTCTTGGTCGCCAAGACCGCCGAGGCGCGATCGGGCGTGGCCAAGGCCGAGAGTGCTGCGGTCGACGCGGAAAAGGCACTTGCCGCGGCGAAGGAAGCGGTTGCTCCTGCCGAGGTTGGGGTTGCCAAGGCACTGTCCGCACTCGCCACGGCGGAGGCCGAAGCCGAGGTGGTTCGTGTCCGTATTGCCGAGCTGTCGTCGGGCCTAAGTCTCACCGAAGCACAGGCCGCAGTCAGCGCCGCCATCGCTGCTACCCAGACTGCGGATAGTCAACGTGAAGACGCCGCCGCGGCATTGCTCGCCACCCAGGGCAAGCAGAAGCTGGCTGCGCTCCAACTTGCAGAGGCTGAACTCGTTGCGCCAACGGCTGAGCAGGTCGCTTCTGCTGATGCTGACATCGCTGCTGCTGCCTTAGCAGTAGATAGTGCCGCCGCAGATCTTGCAGCCGCCGAGGCTGCGGGCGAAGAAACTGAGACGCTAGTAGCGGGCCTCGGCAAACGGACACAATTGCTGAACAGCGCAGTTGCAACCCGATCGGAGATGGATGTATCTCTTGCTGCGGTGGCCGACGCGACAGCAACGGTTGAAGGGGTCAAGGGCGAAGTGTTGTTGGCCCAGGAGTTCTTGGCACAAAGCGAAGCCAACCAAGTCTTTGCCGTTGACCTCGAGCAAGCGGCGGAGCTCGCAGCCCAGGATGCCAAGGTTCGCGCTGGAATGATCGCAGGCGAACAAGAGCAGCTTGCAATCCTAGATAGCCGGGTCTCGAAGTCGCTTGCTCTCGTTGTCGAAGCCGAGGCCGCTGCGGCCGAGCCCCGCGCGCTCGTGGCTAGCGCAACCAAGACCCTGGCAACTCAGCAGGACCTGCTCACAAAGGCCGCCGTGGCAGCCGACACCTTGGCCAAGCAAGTAGTAGCAGCCGAAGGCGTCACGAAGCAGCTTTCAGAGACAACAAAAGCACTTGAGTTGGAGAGCAAAGCCCTACAGGCCGAGGTCGCAACCCTTGAGACCAGCGTGAAGACCCTGGAGGCCGAAGTTGTCAAAGCCGAAACGGCCGAGGTGGTGAAGCCTGAGGTGGTGAAGCCTGAGGTGGTGAAGCCTGAAGTGGTGAAGCCTGAAGTGGTGAAGCCTGAGGTGGTGAAGCCTGAGGTGGTGAAGCCTGAGGTGGTGAAGCCTGAGGTGGTGAAGCCTGAGGTGGTGAAGCCTGAGGTGGTGAAGCCTGAGGTGGTGACAACAGCTGTCACTCGTGCGGTCAAGGTCGGCGATTCACTCGCACCGCTTGAACGTTTGGATAGCGCGAATCCCCTTGCGGTCACCCTTCGGGCCGGCGAGTTGCCTGCTGGGGTGAAAGTTCTCGAGAACGGCGAGTTCGCTGGCTCGCCGACCAAGGTCGGCGAGGTGACGGCAACGTTCGACCTCACCGACAGCAAGACCGGAGCAAAGCAGATTCGTTCGGTGACTTTCACGGTCAGCAAAGCTGCTGTGGTCGAGGTCTCTCGCGTAGTAACGGGAACCACGGGTCAAAACTTGGCAACCTCGCTGTCAGATCAGTCCAACACAAAAACGGTCATGGCAGATGGTGAGCTCCCCAAAGGATTCGTGCTGGCCAGCGATGGCCGCTCGATCACCGGATTGTCGACTCGCCCCGTCGAGACCTCGGTTACCTTTCTCGTGTCGGATACGTCGACTGCACTATCGGAAAGGGTGACGGTTAATTTCCGTATCGCAGAAAAAGCGCCGATCAAAAGCCTTAAGGTTCTCGAAATCGTCCGAGGCAGGGTCGTAGCCTCCGCCGCCCCAATATACGCCGGCCGAACAATCACGACCGAGATCGTCGATGGCGTGATTCCCGACGGACTCACTCTCACAGAGTCTGGATCCTTCGAGGGCACCGCCAATCGTGTCGGCAGCACTAAGGCCACGATTATGGTGACCGACACTGGTACCGGGGATCGTGAATTACGCACCATGGTGTTCAACGTTGCGGCCCAAGATCGCGGGCTGATCACTGAAAAACGTCTCGCTGCCATCGACACGACGATCGATCCGATCGCACCAGTGAACGTTGGCAAACCGTCGTCGTTTGCGTTGGTTGGCGGCGCCATGCCGACCGGCACGACGCTGGGTGTCGACGGGTGGGTCACGGGCTCGCCAACAACCGTACAGGTGCGCACCGTCGAGATCGAGGTCACCGACCTTGAAACTGGTGACAAGTTGCTTCGCCAGATTGAGTTCTCTGCCGCCGAGACCTCGCTGCGAACATCGAGCACTTCCCGAGCAGTCAAGAGTGGTGAATTGATCTCAAAGGCCGTTCCCCAGTTTCTCGGCACCAATTTCGTAGCGGAGCTCCTGCCGTCGTCCGTCTTGCCCGAAGGGGTTTCGCTCATGAGCGACGGCACATTTACCCGTGCCACTGCGATCGACACTTCGGCGCAGGCGAGTGAGACCTTCATGGCCGAGGTCATGTTTGTCGACTCGGTCACGGGTCGCCAAGAACTCCAACAGGTGACAATCGTCGTCGAAGCAGCAGAAGCAGCGCCGGCCACAGTCGTAACCGGCGACGTCGGCACAGTGCCCGGTGCCATCGTGCCCCAAAGCGGAGCGGCGCCAACCTCAGCGTCAATCGTTAGCGGTCAGCTGCCGACTGGGCTCACGCTCGAAACAGACGGCTCGTTCAGCGGTTCCGCTGAGCAAGTTGGAATTTTCGCCGCTGAGATTCAGGTAACAAACTTGACCACCAACGAGATCGAATTGCGAACGGTGCAATTCGAGATCGGCGAAGTCTCGAACGCCAGCGCTGCCGATGCATCTGTTTCAGACTCTGCTGTTCCGACCCAACTGGCCCTGACCGGCTCCGAAACGTGGGCGTTCTCGATTGTTGGTGTGGGGTTGATCGTTGTTGGCGCAGCCGCGGTAACCGAGTCACGCCGTCGGCGTCGTGAGTTCGCTGGGTCCGAATGGCAGTAGTCAGTCGAGCGTGAATCCCCGGTAGTTGTCGGCGACGACGTCTTCGCAGATCAGTCGGTAAGCGCCGACACCGCCGACATAGGGCAGCATGACGCGTGGCTTGCCAGGAACATTTGCGCCCATGTACCAAGAGTTGGCTTTGGGATAGAGCGTTGTGTCGCCGACTTCGACGACATGTTGCACCCAGTCGGTTTGGGCGCTCTCGTCGGCTTCGATCGTGGCGTGGTTGGTTGCTCGTAGATGCGCAATGCAATCGACGACAAAATCCACGTGCTGTTCAATCGACACCAACATATTCGAAAGCACCGATGGGCTTCCGGGCCCGGTGATCAAGAAGAGGTTCGGAAAGCCGGACACGCACAAGCCCAAGTAGGTCTGCGGACCGTCTTTCCAGGCGTGGGCGAGTTGAGTGTTGTCGATACCTCGAATGTCGACTGCAGCAATAGCTCCTGTCATGGCATCGAAGCCGGTGGCCATGACAATGACGTCCAAGTCGAATGAACCGGCCGAAGTCTCGATACCGGACTGCGTGACTTTTACGATTGGTGTTTCGAGTAGATCCACCAACTCCACGTGATCCTCGTTAAAGGTCTGGTAGTAGTCCGTATCGAGACACGGCCGCTTAGTTCCAATCGGATGATTTGTGGGGCACAGCTTGTTCGCAACCACGGGGTCGTCCACGATCGACCGGATCTTGCGGTGCACGAAGTCTGCGGCGGTATTACTGGAGCTCTGGTTGACACGTATGTCGGTGTAGGCGCCGGTGATGCCACCCAGGCTTCCCGACTGCCACCCAGCCTCGAACTTGACCTGGCGCTCGTCGTAGGAGTCTTCCATGGCGGACTTGGTTGGAGTGACCTGCACCACGCCGCCGCCGGAGTAGCGCTGCTGGTGGCGATAGTCGCGGTAGGTCTCTTTGATCTGGGCTACTTCGGTTGGATCGTTCGGGCCGTTGAAGGCAGGCATGCTGAAGTTCGGGGTCCGCTGAAAGATCGTGACCGAGGACGCCTGCGCAGCGATGACGGGAATCGATTGAATGGCAGAGGATCCAGTGCCAATCACACCAACGCTGAGTCCGGTGAAGTCGACCGGATCATGGGGCCAACGCCCTGTGACATGAACGTCGCCGGCGAAGTCGCTGACGCCGTTGAACTCGGATTGCTTGGGAACGGACAGACAGCCGGTGGCCATGACGTAGTGGCGGCACGAAACGGTGTCGCCGGTGCTCATTGAGAGATGCCAGCGGCGTTCGATTTCGCCCCACCGGGCGGTTTCGAGTCTGGTGTCGAACTGGATATCGCGGCGTAGATCGTGCCGGTCGGCGACATGGTTTGCGTATTGGAGTAGTTCGGGCTGGGTGGCGAACTTCTCCGACCATTCCCACTCTTGCTCGAGTTCGGGATCGAAGGAGTAGGAGTAGTCGATGCTGCGGATGTCGCAGCGGGCGCCGGGGTAGCGATTCCAGTACCACGTGCCCCCAACTCCACTGGCAGCTTCGAAAACTCGAACGGAGAAGCCTTGGTTGCGCAGCCGGTGCAACAGGTACATACCTGCGAAGCCGGCGCCCACGACTGCGACATCCACGGTGGTACCCGCCGAAATACCCAGCCCAGATGCGTTGCTGCTGGTCATTGGAATGCTGGCATGACGAGATCACCGAAGCGGGTGGCTTCTTCGTCGTGGGGGTAGCCCGACAAGCAGAAGCTGGTGATGCCCAGGTCGATGTAGGTCTGAATCGTTTCGGTCACTTGTTCAGCAGACCCCACGATGGTCACGCCAGCGCCGTGGCGAATGGTGGTGATTCCAGTCCACAGGGTTTCGCTAAGCCAGTGGTCGTTCTCGGCTGCGGCGGCGGCAACATCGCGCATGCGGGCATCGGTGGGGGACGGTTCACCACGACCTTCAGGACGAGCATCGCGGTAGAGATCCAGGCATCCCAACACGGCGCTGCGACTGGCACAAGCAGGTATTCGAACCCAGCCGACTCCGCAGCTTGAGCGACTCGCTCGAACAGTTCGTTCGAGGGCGGCACCATCGTTGTCCGATCGGTCAACGTCGCTCCGTCGCCGTACGTTGGCACGAACCAACCGAACTCCACTGCGTTGTCTGTCATAACCGCCTCCTGCCTGCCAACGTAGTGTGCAGACCGACCCGGCTACGAAAGCCTGCGCGCCGCGGCCGAGTGCCGACTAAGGGATGCCGATCATTTCGGTGCTGGACCGGAACGTGAGTTGGGCGTCACTATCGACAAATTGTTCGATGCCGTCACTCTCGTACATGTTCAGATAATTGCGGAGCGCAGTTTTGTCAGGGAAGTACATCTCTGCCATGCCAACGTAAGGATCGACATCCGGCTCGGTGCTCTGGCTAATCACATACCGGGTTGCGCCGACCTGGTTCATCACGCCGGCCACGTTTGGCGCGTGCACATTGAGCCAGTGGTCAAAGAGAGCGCCGACATCGGCGTCGGCCTTGGCGGTCAGGATTGTCGTGACCTTCAGGAAACCGGTTCGGGTGCAGGGGAACGGTTCATTGAACGTATTTGGTGTGACGGGCAGTTCACCGTCGACGACCACGTACTCCGTCGTTGGCCAGCCAACATAAGGCATGGCCTTTTGCTGAAAGGTGTCGCGCGGTTCGACACCGTTGGCAACGGCCTGGCGGGCGAACGGTGCGTCGCCCCAGATTTGGGCGACGCCATCCCACACTTGTTCACCCGACGGCACCTGGTTGTATAACGTGGCGATGTAGCGCGGTGGTTCGGCCCCATTCTGGGCGGCCACGGCTCGTTGGCGTTCAGCCGCGGCGGTCATGTGATTGGCGAACCAGTTCACGATGAGTTCGTCGCGGGTGGCTTCGGGCCGTCGGCTAATCAGGAACTGCATTTTGGTTCCCGGTGTGGCAACGATGTCCATCTTGTCTCCGATCGCGTCGCTATTGGTTCTAGCAGAAGTCATCGTTGGAGCAACACTGGCTCCGGGGTCGCGGTAAGCGATGGCCGGTTGACAGCCCAAAGCAGCGTTAGTCTTGGGCATTGAACTACGTGGAGGAGAAGCACTATGACCGATGATTCGCTCAACTCTGCAGAAACGACACAACCGTCTCTTGGTGGCCCACCAAGGTTGCCATTGCCGGTTCCGCCAGCTTGGGCACCTCCGGGACAGGCATCTGGATCGGCACCTCCTCCGTTGCCCGGGTCGGCGAATCCGAGTGCGCCAGAGATGAGTGAGTCAGCCTCGAACTCTGGGCGTAACATCGTGTTTGGGTTGCTGGCCGTAGCTCTGGTGTTCGGCTTGCTGGTTTTTCTCATCGGTGCTGGTTCCGATGATGGCGATGTCTCGGGCCAGGTCCTGCCCGACCCAGACCCGATTCCCGAACAAGAAAATCAGCCTGAACAAGATGACGTAACTGAGGAGGACAACCTCGCCGAGGGTCCGGTGTTCTTTGGAGATCCGTTTCGGCCCGACAGCGTGGCCATAGATGCTTCGTCAGTTTGGGTATCGGATGCAGCGTGCGGCGCAGTCGTGCGCATCGACAAGGCAACCGAAGAAGTCGTGGGAGCGGTCGATGTTGGCGTTTCCGCATCGGGTGTCGCCGTCGCCAGCGGATCGGTATGGGTTGGCAATCGCTCCGAGGGCGAGGTCGTCAGAATCGATCCCCAGCGCCTGACAGTTCGGGGTTCGGTCGCCGTTCCCGGCTTTGCCCTGGGCCTGACCGCACGAGGCAATGACCTGTGGGCCACAGATCCAGTGACGGGCGTCGTCTATCGCATCGATGCTGCGAGAGGGGAACTGCTCGAGACGGTCAGGGTTGGTTTTGACCCCCATCACGTGGCGGTCGGCGACAGCACCGTCTGGGTGGCCAACCAAGGCGGCGACACGGTCACCATGATCGGCGGTGCCAGGCGCAGCGGCATCGAAGTCGATGTTGGCAACATGCCTCTGCATGTGGAACTCGGTGGTGGCAGCGCGTGGGTGACTGACAGCGCCGATGGGGCCGTGCGCCGACTCGACGAATCGACCGGCGAGACCCAGGCAGTCATCCGGGTCGGGGCGTGGCCCCATGCGTTGGCCTATGCCAACGGTGCTGTGTGGGTCGGTACCGAGACCGGCACCTTCTGGAAGATTGACCCAGCTACGAACTCAGCCGAGCAGGTCGAAGGTGCTGATTTTGCGTCCATCGACACGGCAGTCGACGGCGACAACATTTGGGTGGCTGACGCCAGCGGCGGCACCGTTGTTCGTTTCGACACTGCGACTGGGTCGGTCGGTTCGGTGATCGACCTCAACGAGTTCGGCGACTGCGAGGCGTTCCTCAACGAAGCACCCGCCCCGCCCCGGAACACCGACCTTTAGCCAGTCCTTCGGCGATATGCCTGCGGGCATGCCGACCCTGTGACCCGCTTCACGGCAAAGTGTCACGGTTAGCACAACTTTTCCGCGACTTTTCATGGGCCTGGTGCGTCTACGGAATAGGGGAAGGGCACCGCCAACGCCAGATCAGTGCGCGCCCGACCTCCATTAATGGTTCCGGAAAGAAGGATTATGGCAACACCAAAGAGTCCCGACGGCGGCGCAGACGCAGCCAAAAAGACGGCTCGTCTATCGGGCGAACGGTTTGCGGGAAAAGCATCTTCAGCAGCTAGCGGGGCCGCTGCAACAGGTGCAGGTCTCAAAAGAAATGCTGGCGCTGCTGCAGGCCGTGGAGCAGGTCGAGCCAAGGGTGCCTCGGGCAGCCTTGCCGCCGGCTCAGGCAAGGGGGGCTGGCGCAGTTACGTGCCGCCGAACAGGCGCGACAAGTATCCCTGGCGATGGCGCTGGCTCGGGCTCGTACCGCTGCTGGCCGCTCTCGTTATTGGTGGCTGGTGGTCGTGGGACCACATGGAAGACGACCTTGACGAGCGGGCACTCATACACCTTGCTTGCGAGGGCATCGATACGTCAGATATGGAGTTCGACTGGAGCTATCGAAGTGTGACGGTCGACGGTGTGTTGCCCGTCGGCGTGACGGGCGCCCAGGTTGAGGACATCATCGACAACGGCTCGACCGATGCCGACTGTCTGGACCAAGCTGGCATCGATGCATCTACGGACCCTGGCGTCTACGGAGTCACCGTTCCCGCCGCCGCCGCTGCAGTCGCAATTGCCGCACCTGCTGCGGAACCAACAGCGGTGCCAACCGCGGTTCCGACAGCGGTTCCGACAGCGGTGCCAACCGCTGAGCCAACTGCGGTGCCAACGGCAGTCCCAGAGCCCGAACCAACGGCAGTTCCCGAACCTGAACCGGTCCCGGTGGCTTCCATGGCCGTGAACTCCGTATTCAACGGTCAAACCATCACGCTGTCTGGCATCGTTGGAAGCGAGGCCCAGCGAGACCAACTCGTTGCCGCCGCCATCGCTCGTGTTGGCGCAGACAATGTGGTCGATGAACTCAGCATTGCCGACGGAGACCCATCGGCAACGAGTGGCGACCGCATCGATGACCTGGCGCAGATTATTGGTGCCTACGACGCTGCAAATGTGATTGACGGCGCTGCTACGGCGTCAGATGACGCAACCACCTATGCATTGAACGCCCGCAGTGACGCCGCACGAGATGCCCTCGCCTTGCCGGGCGCAGGCACGGTCAGCGTGCCCGAAGCTGCTACTCCAGCCTTCACCGGTTGATCAATATGTCCGTGCCCGCCCCATTTGCCCACTACTTCTCCGTCTGAAAGGACAACCCAACTTCTATGTGGTATTTCCTCCGCGAATTCATCGTTCCATTCCTGATTGGCGCCCTGCTCGCTCTGTTCCTCGGCTGGCTGCTCTGGCGCTGGCGTCGGCGTCCGGTCGACTCCTCGGCCTATGACCGACTAGTAACAGCCGAAGCCGGCTACAAGAAAGAGATTGCAACGCTCAGCGCTGACCGGTCTCGATTCGAGAAAGACCTGGGGGCTCGCGACACCCGTATTGGTCAACTCGAAACCGAAACCAGCCGGTTCGCTGGGCTGCAGACGAGTTTCGATGCCTCTGAAAAGACACAGCAGGACCTGCAAGCTAACTTGCAGGCGTCCGAGAGGGCCCGCGCCGATCTACAGGCACAGTTCGACGCTGTTCAGAAGGCTCGTGGTGACGACCAGGCCAGCTATAAGACACTCGAGAAGGACCACAGCGCGCTTCGGGCAGAGTTCGAAGCGTCGGGCAAAGCCCGCTCCGAGCTCCAAGCACGTCTCGATGGGATTGAAGCTGAGCGCGAGGATCTGCGGGCGTCTCTGTCCAGTGCCCAGGGCGCATCGCTCGACGCAGACACCGCCAAGATTTCGCAGCTCGAGGGGAGCCTCGCAGCCGCCGCGGCCGCGGCGGCAGCCGGTGTTGCCGCTGGCAAAGCTGGCGAGGGCAAGCTCAAGGATCAGATCGACGCCCTGAATGCCGACGTGGCATCGGCAAAGAGTCGGGCTGCGGACCTCGAAGGTCGCCTCAAGGACGCCGAGGCCGAAAAGTCTGAACTGCAAGCCGCGTCGGTAGCTGGCGCCGAGGCCGAAGAACTGACTGAGGTGCTCCGCAGCCAGCTTGGAACTGCCAATGGCCGGGTGAACGACCTCGAGGGTCAACTTGTTACTTCGAGTGGTCGGGTGAGTGAGCTTGAGGGCGAGCTTGGTTCGGCGAACGCCCGTGTGGGTGAGCTTGAGGGTCAGCTTGGTTCGGCGAATGGCCGGGTGAGTGAGCTTGAGGGCGAGCTTGGTTCGGCGAACGCCCGAGTGGGCGAGCTTGAGGGCGAGCTTGGTTCGGCGAACGCTCGAGTGGGTGAGCTTGAGGGCGAGCTTGGTTCGGCGAACGCTCGAGTGGGTGAGCTTGAGGGCGAGCTTGGTTCGGCGAACGCCCGTGTGGGTGAGCTTGAGGGTCAGCTTGGTTCGGCGAATGGCCGGGTGGGTGAGCTTGAGGGCGAGCTTGGTTCGGCGAACGCTCGGGTGGGTGAGCTTGAGGGCGAGCTTGGTTCGGCGAACGCTCGAGTGGGTGAGCTTGAGGGCGAGCTTGGTTCGGCGAACGCTCGAGTGGGTGAGCTTGAGGGCGAGCTTGGTTCGGCGAACGCTCGAGTGGGTGAGCTTGAGGGTCAGCTTGGTGGTTCGAG
>Ga0209828_1000186_pt1 | contig 58436 bp, 43 predicted proteins | sample MaitaG_FD_187429 | JGI IMG/M metagenome (GOLD analysis project Ga0209828, IMG submission 187429) | Marine algal microbial communities from Maine, USA - Maine_Asex2 metaG (SPAdes) (version 2) | ecosystem: Host-associated > Algae > Red algae > Unclassified | place: Maine, USA | collected 2015-01-05
CATTTGGAGAAGATGTAAATGGCGAATTATACATTACAGCAATTGGTGAAGGACGTATTTATAAACTATCTACGCTTTGTGATTTAAATATTACAGCCACCGTTATAGCCCCTACCTGTTTGGGCGCGACAGATGCAAGTATAGATATAGAAATATCAGGTACATCAACGGTCAGTTCGGTAGAGTGGAGTAATGCAATTGATACTGAAGATTTAAATGGTATTCCAGCGGGTGATTATACCGTTACTGTAAGGGATGAAAGTGGCTGCGTCATGGAACGATGTTTTAGTATAGAAGATCCAGAAAGTGTATCATCCTGCAATAATGCCGAAGTTGTTATTACAGAATTTTGTGAAGGCGAATCTGTTGTTGTTACAGCAGAATGTCAAGTACCTGCAGGTATGATGGTGCGTTGGTTTAAAGATGGAGAACTTATTCAAGGTGCAGATGATCTCGTTTTAGAAATTTCAGAAAGCGGAGATTATTCTATTCAGGTCTTTGATGACAATTGTGCATTAGAAATTACCAAATTATTCGAAATAAGTGAAATTCCTGCTAGTGCAGCGCCTAACTTTACTAATAATGGGTTTCAACTTGTTGCTGACGAAGGATTTTTTCAATATATCTGGTTTATGGATGGAGTAGAAGTCCAAAGCGGAACCTCAAACATATACGACTACCCATTCACGAATGCAACTTATACATTGCAAGCGCGCGATATGCAAGGATGCTTGACCTTACTTTCTGATGAATTAGAAGTAATAGTTACTAATACTGAAGATGAACTAGGAATTTCTGATCTTAAGATTTATCCAAACCCATTTCAGGATAACTTTACTCTAGAAATTTCACTTTTTCAGGCAAAGGATGTAAAACTCAAAGTTTTAGATAGCAGTTCGAAAAAAATTTACTCGAAGAACTTAAATGGGAAGAGTGAGATAAAACAAAAGATAGACTTAAATTCTGTTGCAGCGGGTATATATATGCTACAAATCGAAATAGACAATAAAAAACTATTAAAGAGAATAGTAAGGCAATAAAGAAAGCTAAAATTTCTTGATCCTTTTACTAAATTTGCATTCAAAGAACGAATGCATGATGTCTCTTATTATTTGGCCTGATTTTGCAAGCTCCGCAGTGTGGATGAGTTTATTGACACTTACTTTCCTAGAAATTGTACTAGGTGTTGACAATATCATTTTCATATCTATTGCGGCTGCTAAGCTGAAAAGGGAGGAACAAGCAAAAGCAACGAATGTTGGTCTTATTTTAGCAATGATTATGCGTATTCTATTGCTTTTTGGAATAACGTGGCTTATAGCCATGGAGAGTCCTTGGCTTACAATTGATAATTCGTTCATGCATGCTGGCTTTTCTGGACAAAGTCTCATCTTAATAGCTGGTGGATTATTTCTCCTTTATAAAAGTGTTAGCGAAATTCACCATAAACTAGAAGGAGAAGCACACGACGCTTCAAATCAAGGAGTAAAAAAAATTGTATCACTTTCTAGTGTAATCGTTCAGATCACATTAATAAATATCGTATTCTCTTTTGATTCTATTCTTACTGCAGTAGGGATGACGAATGGAGTAGAGGGTGCAATTATTATAATGATTATCGCAGTCGTTTTTTCCGTTGTGATAATGATGCTCTTCGCTGTTCCAATAGGAAGATTTGTTAACGATCATCCAACTATCCAAATACTTGGATTATCCTTCTTAATTCTTATCGGATTTATGTTGATTGTAGAAGGAGCGCATCTTGCTCATTTGAGTATAGCTGGTAGTGAGGTTGGCACTGTTCCAAAAGGCTATCTGTATTTTGCCATTGCATTTTCTTTGTTAGTTGAGTTTTTAAATATGAAACTTAGAACTAAACGAAAGCCAGTGCAGTTACATGGGATAGAGGAGAAAGCCAAAGCAGAAGGAATTTTATGAGGCAAGTAATTCTATGCCTTTCCCTTCTAATATTTGCCTGCAAATCAGACACGAAGCAAGTAAGCGCTATATCTTATAGAGGAGAAACCATGGGGACGTTCTATAGTATTAAGTTTCTCACGAACAAACCAATCCCGCAGGAGAAAATAGATACTAAACTGAAGGCGTTCAACGCTAACTTTTCTACCTACATAGAAGATGCACAGATTTCCGTATTTAATAACTCAAAAGACGGAATACACACACTAACTGGAATAGAAGCCAATGAATTTGAAGAAGTGTTTGTTATAGCTGATAAAATTTATAAAAGTACCAATGGTAAATTTGACCCAACAGTCAAACCGCTTGTCGATTATTGGGGATTTGGGAAAGAGAAAAAGCCAAGGAAACATAAGCCCGAAGAAATTGCCAGCCTATTGAAACTCGTAGGTTTTGATCAGATCCAATTAAAAAGAAAAGGAGAAAATGTCACATTAACTAAAACGAATCCTAAGATTGAATTAGATTTCAGCGCAATTGCAAAAGGTTTTGGCGTAGATAAAGTGGCCGAACTGCTAGAATCGGATGGAGTAGAAAATTATATGGTGGAAATAGGAGGTGAGACAAGCTGTAAAGGAGTTAATAAATCAGGAAATAAATGGACACTCGGAATTTCGGAACCCAACCCAGATGCTGCACCCTCAAAAGCAATTATAAAAATACAACCAGGCGATATGGCAGTAGCGTCTTCTGGAAACTACAGAAGTTACTACGAAGTAGATGGAAGAATATTTAATCACACAATTGACCCCATAAGTGGTATGGCGTTTCCTTCTGATCTGCTAGCGATAACCGTAATTGCTTCTGACTGCACTACTGCAGATGCGATAGCTACTGCATGTATGGCTATGGGCAAAAAAGACTCTGAAAAATATATAAACGTTACCGAAAAAGTAGAAGCATGCTTCTTTTATGAAAAAGAAGCAGAGATAATGGTGGACTATAGCACGAATTTTGAGCAATACATTGTAAATTGAGCCATGCAATTAAATTTAGATAGAGATGTAGTGTTTTTTGATATCGAAGCAACAGGATTAAATGTGATCAGAGATCGTATAGTTCAAATTGCACTTATCAAATATTTTAAGTCAGGAAAACCGCCTGAAGAATTAATGTTGATGATAAATCCGTCCATGCCTATTTCCGAAGAAGCAATAGCAGTGCATGGAATTACTCCGGATATGTTGAAAAACAAACCTGTATTTGCTCAGGTAGCAGATCAACTTTGGGAATTTATTGGAAATGCGGATTTAGGAGGGTATAACTCTGATAGATATGATATTCCTATGCTTATGGAAGAATTTTCTAGAGTAGGCAAAGAGCTAAGCATGAACCACCGTAGAACTGTGGATGTGCAAAAGATATTCTATAAAATGGAACCGCGTACGCTCGTAGCGGCATTGAAGTACTATTGTGGAAAACCATTAGAAGATGCGCATGATGCCTTGGCAGATGTCAGAGCAACCGTGGATGTACTGGAAGGAATGATCGAAAAGTATAAAGATGTAGACTACGTTGATGGAGATGGTTACACGCACAAAGCTCCTATTAGTAATAGTTTGGAGGAATTATCAAAATTCACTTCAGAAACCCGTATGCTAGATGCTACACAACGTCTGAAATATGATTCAAAAGGAGAAGTAGTATTTAATTTCGGTAAATATATAGGAAAACCTGTTGCTGAAACGTTAGTAAGAGACAAACAATATTACCACTGGATATTAGAGAAGGAATTTTCTTCTCAGGTAAAACAAATAGTGAGAAAACTTGTCGATGATTACATCAAAGCAAAAAAGTCTAGCTAAATACCTTTTATTTTTATGCGTGATTACAATATCAGCCTGCTACGAAAATGTAGAAGGCTGTCTTGATATTTCTGCTCTAAATTATAACGCAGCAGCAGATGTTGATTGTGATGAATGCTGTTCCTATCCGGAAATACAATTATCTATAACTACGCAAGTCGATACCTTAAGTTTTTCTCGGGATACAAAATATACAGTGAATGAAATAGACACGATTATTTTACATGATATCTATATCATCTTTTCTGATTTTATCCTACAAGGACTCAATCAAGAATACGAAGTAACGGACATGTATGCCTTTGTGGGAAATAGCGCTTCAAAAGATGATCTAGTATTCGAAGATTTTACAAATACAATTTCTAGTATAGGAACCATTATTATAAATGATTCTATAACTACCTTAAGCCTACAAGTAGGCTTACCTGCTGAAATCGACGATAAGGATAATAACTTTGAACAACATCCAGATATAGAGACTATTATAGATTCTATGTACTATGACTCTGATGAGATGCTAAACTTTTTCCGCTTAGAATTTTCCCATATCAAAGATCAAGATACGATACAGTATACCATTAATCTTTCTAGCCAAGAGCATGTATTCTCCGAGACATTTCCCTTTGAAACGAATATCAATTATGGCGAAAATATCGTTATTGCATTGGAGATTGATCTGTTAGATCTATTTGAAGAGATCGATTTTGAAACTCAAAATCTAGAGCTTATAGAAGAAGCGATCTTAAACAATCTCCGAAATAATTTGTTTAACTAAGTATGTCATATAATTAAAAAAATATTTGTTAGAATGAAAAATTTATTATTTGGACTTGGACTACTAGCTATTGTGTTCGCCTCTTGTGGCGATGGCACTCCAGAAAATTTGGATTACAAAACAGAATTGCGAATAAAAGCAGTGTATGATGGTCAACCTCTTGTCATGTTTGAAGAATATGATTACGAAGACACAGAGCTATTTTTCTCTCGATTAGATCTTTTTATGAACAATATCCAGCTCAATGATGCAGATGGAGGATCTATTCCGTTATCGGATATAGAATTTGTGGATTTTACAGAAAATCAAAAAACACTAGAGGATGCAAATGAAGGAATTTCGTTTACTTACAATATTGAAAAGCCTGCAGCAGATCTAGCATCCATTTCATTTGGTGTTGGTGTAGACGCAGCAACAAATACATCCCTGCCTACAGACTATAGTTCAGATAATCCATTAAGCCAAACAGGATATTATTGGGAAAATTGGGATAGCTTTATTTTTATGAAGTTGCAAGGCCAATACGATGAGAACGCGGATGGAGAATTTGCATTACAGTTTTTATTCCACACAGGAACAGATGATCAACACAGAACATTTAATTTACCAGTGACTTCGGAATTTGATACGGAAGGGAATGCAGTCATCGAACTGGAAATAGATTACAAGAAGATGTATGAAGTTGGTAGTGGCTACTACAACATCGCAGAAAATCCTGTTAATCATAGCCCAATGAACCCGGTGCCAATGTTGATGTTGTCAAATAACTTATCAAATGCCTTAACGGTTAAATAATATATGGACGTCAGGTTAATTTCCATTATGATCTTGTTGGTAGTTTGGACTTCGTCTTGTGATGACGATCCTCCAAAGCCAATGCCGATGGGAGTTGACCTTACAAACATTACATATGATCCAGTAGATTACGAGATTAATCCACCATTTGGGTTTCCTATTTTTGAAGTTCCAGAAGATAACCTAATAACAGAAGATGGTGTCCAACTAGGAAGGCATCTTTTTTACGATCCAATACTTTCCGCAGACTCAACGATGTCTTGTAGTTCATGCCATTTGCCTTCAGGGAGTTTTACAGATAACAAAAAAGTGAGTGCTGGTATAGACGGTATTCCTGGAAAAAGATCTTCAATGTCCCTTATGAATGTCGGGTACTTTTATACAGGTCTTTTTTGGGATGGCAGAGTAAATACTTTAGAGGAACAAGCCTTACTACCAGTAGAAGACCCTATAGAGTTGCATGATACATGGCAAAATGTAGAAGAGAAACTTAAAAGTCATGTTTTATATCCAGAAATGTTTAGAAAGGCATTTGGTATTTCTAACTCAGATGAAATCACCAAAGAACTTGCTGTAAAAGCTATTGCGCAATTTGAACGTATCTTAATTAGTACTGGATCAAAATACGACAAAGTAGTGGCAGGTGTTGATGGATTTTCAGATGAAGAACTCCTAGGTTTTGACCTCTTTTTTGATGAAAATACGGATGTTCCAGATGCAGAATGTGGACATTGCCATGCGCCACCATTATTTACCTCAGGCGAATATTTTAATAATGGGATTGATTCTGTTTCTGATGTGTCAAAAGAAAGTCTATTGGAATTTCTAGACCCGGGCCTAGGAGCAGTCACACTGGATACACTTGATTATGGAAAATTTAGATCACCTACTCTAAGGAATGTTGAATTTACAGCGCCATACATGCATGACGGACGCTTTAGTACGCTAAGAGAAGTGCTAGATCATTACAATTCAGGGGGACACCCAGCCAGGAATCTAGACCAAAATGTAAAACCTCTAGGTCTCAATGAAGAAGAGCTACAAGCACTGGAAGCCTTCATCAAAACCTTATCTGAACCAGAATTTCTCAACAAAGAGGAATATTCTAACCCCTTTAATTAAGATTGCACAGAACTTTAGCTCTTTTCCTTTGTAAAAGCCCATAATTCTGGGTTTGACAATAGTCTTGTTGGCTTGCAGATCCCTAAATATTGCTTGTCAAAAAAGAAATTACCCTCCTTTTATTCGCAAATCAAGATTTATTTATCAATCAAAGAGCCTTTTGGATGAGTAAATTTTTAATATGTTTTATCTATTTGTGATATTATACTACAGAGTTGAGTGTCTAAACTATTGATAATCAAATATATAGAATATATATTTAGACATATTACGAATAAAAATATATAACAATATCAAGTTATTGTATTTTTTTTGAGCCCATTTTACCCCGATACTTGTATTATGAATTAAACCAAAGACCCGATAAAAGAATCGGATGAGTTAAATTCAGATATGTTCATGGGATTATACTTGTTAAGGAAGCGTTGCAACAATGCAGCCTTTCCTTGACAAGCTTTTTAAACAAGAGATTGAGTTTTAAATATACATATAGTGGAATAAGCACTCCACTCTGTAAAAAGTGCTTTCCTATCATAGGAAATTGTTCATGGGATTATAAAGGAGATCACAAATCGATAGTGATCTCTTTTTTTTTTTTTGGCCTGCACCACAAACATCTACCCACAAGAGAATTTTGAACAAGATTAAAAGGATATTCAGAATTTGGGAATAATCAATATTTTAGTGTCAGAACAAAATTTGTAGAATTTAAAGAATGGCCAGAATTTTTTAAACGGATACAACAATGAAAGCTCAGCGTTTTCGAAATTTCATTATTCATTATTCATTATTCATTATTCATTATTCATTATTCATTAGCTTTCGGCACCTCCCCCCGAACGCTTTCATCGTCAATATCCAAAAATCGCTCAATCTCCTGCTCCAGATAAAGCTGCGTTTCTTTATTGAGACCTTTTATCAGCTTTATGTTTTTACCGTTCTTGAGGACAGCATGTAAACCATACGCGTAATTTGCCTGCCCGTTCGTTGTGCTAGATACATAGCGGGAAACAAACAACTGCTTTACATCTCGTGTAGAAATACTTATATCCTTGCTAAACCAACTGAGCGGTTTTTGTTCTATGGTAATTCTGTCATCTGTTATATATACATCCGAATAGTTAATAAACATCTTCATGGTGTGATACAACAATCCTAAACCTACCGCCAAGTGTGCTGCCATGGGAAGCAAACCACCGAAGTTACCCGACGCAATCAAAGCGATTGCAAAGGGAAGCAACATCAAATTCCAAGCAACCGTAAAGAAGGTCATAAAATTAAAGCCTCCACCTGACTTAGACCATTTCACCTGAATGTCTAAGCTAGAAGGCGTATTTATAATTTCTGTTCCCTCAGGGATAATCATTTCTGGCCTACCTCGTACGCCTCCAAAAAATGTATCATCTTCAAGAAACATCACATTCTGACAATTGCTGCATTTAGCCAATGTACTATTGATATTCACTTCATCCCCAGTAATATTGTGCCCGCAGTTCGTACATTTTAAAGCCAATGACTTTAATTTATGCTTCGTCTTGTATATTTCTCTTGATTCCTTCATACTTTTAAGTTACTATTCTTTAATTTTTAACAGAGTTTTAAATCTATGAAATTAAGTGATTCGAAATATTTGTTAGCGTATATCCTGCCACTTTTATTCTTATCTACATATCATTTGGGAGGAATCTGGGCATGGGCAGTTCCTATATTTGCCTTTATTTGTATCCCTATTTTTGAATTCATTTTACCGCAAAATAGGGACAACTTCGAGCAAGAGCAAGAACAGACTAGAAATGCATCTGTGATATTTGATCTTATGCTGTATGTAAACCTACCTCTCATTTTTGCAATATCTGCAGTAGCATTGCTACGTATCTCAGAAGTTTCCCTTACTTTAATGGAAATAGTCGGTCTTATCTTTTCTGCGGGAATCGTATTAAGTACCAATGGCATTAATGTAGCACACGAAATAGGACATCGTCCGTCTTTTTTTAACCAGACACTTTCAAGAGTTATGCTGTTGCCTTCTTTATATATGCATTTTAATATTGAGCATAATCTGGGCCATCATAAACATGTTGCAACACCAGAAGATCCTGCAACTTCACAACTGGGTGAGAATTTTTATAGCTTCTTACCGAAAACACTAATTGGTGGATTCCTGAGTGCCTGGAAAATCGAAAGTAAGATTCTAAAGAAAAAACAATTGGGCACTTGGTCCATTCAAAATCGAATGCTTCAGTTTATTCTTGTACAAGCAATATATCTCGCAATCATATATATATGGCTAGGTCATTTTGTAATGGTGTGTGCAATTATCATGGCAATCATCTCCTCTTCCTTTCTAGAGGCAATTAATTATGTAGAACACTATGGACTGCAACGCAAGAAACTTAAGAATGGAAAGTACGAACCCGTACAAAGTAATCATTCTTGGAATTCTGATCACACGCTTGGTCGTATCATGCTGTATGAACTAACCAGACATTCTGACCATCACATTAAGTCAACGCGCAAATTTCAAGTACTGAGAACATATAAAGAAGGTCCAGAATTACCACTTGGATATCCGGCATCCATACTTTTATGTTTGGTTCCTCCGCTTTGGTTCAAAGTTATGAATCCATTGGTAGAGACCCAAAGGAAACTAGCAAAAGCAACTTAAAGCTTATAGCCTAGAGTCAATAAAAACTTATTGAAATTTTTATCTATCAATACATTCTGAGGATTGCCATCTTCCGGTTCTATAAGGTAGGGTGCATAACCTTCTGAGCCACTGCTTAAGCGATATGCAGCATCGATGAAAAATCGACTAGCTCTGAATCCTATTCCAGCGGAGTATATCTTGTTAAATGTATTCTTATCCACCTTAAAAGGCGAGCCTTCCAATATCAATCCGCTACGCAATCTTAATTTGCTGATAGCAACTTCTCCACCGAAGTGATAATTCAATGCGCTCCCGAGTTGAAAATCAATATTCGCATTCTCTGTTACTTGTGCCGTTGGGTCATCATCAAAGCCAAAGTTTGCAGCGCCGTAATTTTTGTAGTCCACAGAGGCAGATAGAAATCCATTGAGATTGTCAAGGCTAAACAAATACGAAAGCCCAGCATTCGCCTTCCATGGCGTCCTCAGAGAATAACTATAGGTTCCGTCAGGCGAACTTTCATTTCTAGTTACAGTCTCATTATCAAACGTGTAGGAATATCCTACGACAGTGCTAAAATCTTCTGTGATAGAATAGAATGTAGGCGACTCCGCAGATATACCAAATCTGATTTTTCTATTTGGATGTATTATAGTACCTATCTTAAAATTGATACCCGTTCCTGATACTGCTAAGTTTTCCTGAAAGCGAAGGGCATTAAATACAGGGATCGCATCTTGATCATCGGACTCTTGATAGTTTTTAGATTCCTCATACGCAACGAAGGGTATACCGACACCTAGACCAATTGAAAATTTTTCATTGTAATTTCCCGCCCATCCTAAAACAAGCTCGTATATACCACCATCTCTTTCTACAGTTTGATTCTTGTCTATGATATCAGTTGACTCAATGTCGCGCAGGTAGTCCATGATAGTAGCGTCCCATTCGTAAATTGCTTCAGCATCAAAGGCAGGTCCAAGCTCAAAATTATCTAATTGATCAGGAGCTAAACCTATGCTTTGTGTATACCATCTATCGGTAATACTTCCTTGCGTGCTTCCTGAGTACGAAAATTGCTCATCAAATTCCGCTATCCTATTAATACCTATAGCCCAATTAGATGTCTTCCATGAAGAAGCGGGATGTGTACGTCCGGCTTTTACGAAACCTATATTATCTAAAAAGAACTTTGTGTTTGATTTACTCTCTTCTGTCCCACCACCAATGAACGACGCTTCATCTGTTCCGAAGAATAGTGAAGGGGTCACTACGATTTCTGATTTGCGATACGTTGCAAGACCAGCAGGATTTATACTCAATACCGAAAAGTCTGCACCTAAAGAAGAATACGCAGCTCCTACACCGACTGTTCTTGCCGTCCCACTGACAAGTGTTTGGGAGTATCGTAATGCATCAGAAAAATTCTGTCCTTGAAGAATAAAGCAACCGAGGACAAGTATAATTGTAAACTGTGTTTTCATGGGTAGTTGATTTATTACCATTGGTAAGGTAAAAAAAAGCTTAAAAAAAAGGGTGGAAAATTATTCCCACCCTTTCTATGTCGTGTGCCGTAGGGTTTAAAATCGTAATGAAAAACCTAACGCCATTGTATAATTTGTCTATCCTCTGCCGCCTCTTCTGCTTGTACCAGAAGATCTGCTGCTTGATCTACTACTAGATCTTGTAGATGAAGAGCTTCTTGAAGATCCTCCTCTTGAAAAAGATGATCTGTTTGAAGAGCGTCTGCTGCTAGATTTAGTGCTAGGTCTATTAGTTCTTGAACTTCTTGTGCTCTTTCTTCTAGAGTCACCTTTGTATGTACTTCTGCTATTGTCTCTTGTAGAGCTTCTAGTAGTTTCAGCAGATCTTGTTCTTCTACTCTGTCTGTCAGAATTTCTTATAGTTCTCTCTCCAGTTCGTGCTGTTCCAGTCGTACGTACTCCTTTCGTAGAGCTTGATCCAGATCCGTAAGAACGCTTACCATAAGTTGCATTTGCTCTCGCAGCTTGTGCAGCATTCGGTCTTGCAGCTGCATTGTAACCTGGGCTACAAGGATTTCCTATTGCGCTATTGTAGCTGTAGTAGTTGTAAGAATTTCCTACACTGTAAGGATTTCCAAAGTTTCCGAAGTTATTGTTAAAACCTGCATTCCAAGGTCTGTATCCAATTCTTCTTGATCTGTATGGGTTAGCCCATCTTGTGTTCCCAAATGTGAGATACACCACAGTTCTAGGATTATAATATGAGTCGTTATACCAGTTTCTAGTATTGTACCCATTAGCATAGTAGTAGTTTGAGTAATAAGGATTGTAAAAACCTGATACTGCAGGTCTCGAAAATCTTCTTATTCTTTGCGTGTAGTAGTAGTCCTCATAATCATCATAGTCATAATCAGAGTCGTCATAATCATACGATTCTTCATCATAGTCATAATCATCATAAGCTAATTCAGCTGCATCCTCATCAGGATTAAAATACAGGTCATCAAATTGCGCTGTTGCTAGCTGAACGGATCCAAAAAGGATTGCGATAAGTGCTAAAATATTTGTTTTCATGTTATTACGATTTATAGTAATTAATTCGACTCTCTTGCTTACTATGCAATTTATTACTTTTGCATCAACTTTACCGTTAAAACTCTATTAAAGTCGGATTAATTCGGCGTTAAAAAATATTAAAGTCTATTTCATTAAATAAACTACTATTATGACGCTAGAAATGACTGTAAAGTTCGGTATTTAAAGAATATTATTGATTTTTTAACAATATTGACAGACTATTATGGCGAAAGAGATTACAAGCAGAGAAGAAAATTATTCTCAGTGGTATAATGATATTATAAAAAAGGCTGGATTAGCCGATAAATCCGCCGTTCGAGGCTGTATGGTGATAAAACCCTACGGTTTTGCAATATGGGAAAACATGAAGGCTGAGTTAGATAGAATGTTTAAGGAAACTGGCCATGTTAATGCGTATTTCCCCCTATTTATCCCTAAAAGCTTCTTAAGTAAAGAAGCAGACCATGTAGAAGGCTTTGCAAAAGAATGCGCAGTTGTCACACACCATAGATTGATGAATAATCCAGATGGAAGCGGAGTAGTAGTAGATCCCTCCTCTAAGTTGGAAGAAGAACTGATTGTCAGACCTACCTCAGAGACGATAATTTGGAATACATACAAGGACTGGATCAAGTCCTACAGAGACCTACCACTTTTAATTAACCAATGGGCAAATGTTGTGCGTTGGGAGATGCGTACAAGACCATTTTTAAGAACCACAGAATTCTTATGGCAAGAGGGGCATACCGCACACGCAACGCAAGCAGAAGCGGTAGCAGAATCAAGACTTATCCATGATGTCTATGCGAAGTTTGCAGAAGAGTTTATGGCCATGCCAGTCATCAAGGGAAGTAAGTCAGAGAACGAACGTTTCGCAGGAGCAGTGGAGACTTATACAATTGAAGCATTGATGCAAGATGGAAAAGCACTGCAAGCAGGAACATCGCATTTCTTGGGACAGAATTTTGCAAAAGCATTTGACGTAAAATTCTCGAATGATAAAAACACAGAAGAATATGTTTGGGCAAGCTCTTGGGGTGTATCCACGCGCCTCGTAGGTGCGCTTATTATGACACATTCGGACGATCAAGGATTAGTGCTTCCGCCTAAACTAGCGCCGTTTCACATCGTTATCGTGCCCATTCCTAAGCCTTTGCCAGAGTTGATGGAAACGATAGACAAGTTAGAAAAAGAACTAAAAGATGCCGGAATACGTGTCATGGTAGATAGAGATGATAAAAAGAGACCAGGGTTTAAATTTGCAGAATACGAAATGAAAGGTATTCCTATCCGCTTCGGAATAGGGCCGCGTGATTTAGAGAAAGGACAGATAGAAGTAGCAAGAAGAGATACGAAAGAAAAATCATCGGTTCCCATAGAAGGAATTGTAGCATATGCAAAACAACTGTTAGAAGAAATCCAAAACAATTTATTGGCGCGTGCTAAAACGTTTAGGAAGGACCATTATTCTTCAGCAGATACCTTCGATGAGTTTAAAGATATTTTGGAAAACAAAGGTGGCTTTATTGAAGCGCATTGGGACGGAACAGTAGAGACAGAATTAAAAATTAAGGAACAGACAAAAGCAACAATACGATGTATTCCGTTGGACGCTAAGGAAGAAGAAGGAAAATGTATTTTCTCAGGAGCACCATCTAAGCGCAGAGTAATTTTTGCAAAGTCATATTAGTAAGATTTGGGCGTGCCCCTTTCTGCCTGCTTACGCAAGCAGAAAGGGTCGTGTCATCCGCAGCGTGGTCCTTCCGGACTCCTTCGCTACGCTTCGGACTGCTACTACCACTCACGCGGAAGAAGACTACTAGATTTCGAGGAATCTAGCTTTTCGCTAGCATGGCGATTTCATAATAGAATTATTTGTAAGTTTTGAGTTGTCGAAAAGAATTACGCACGTCCAAGCTGTCCCCGACGCCTTGAATCACAAAAAACATATTTAATTCAGCGAGCGCAGCAAACCACCCCCAGCGAGCACAATGAACCACATCCCCGAGCACAGCGATCACAAACCCACTCACAAAGTGAACAAACACCCGTGAGCAAAGCGAACCCACACCGCGAACACAGTGAACCGATGCCATGTTTAAAGTTTTTCCTTAAAATCAACTCTAATATCCTATTGCATATTATATTTGCAATCCCTTCAGAAAAGGGAATTCAGAAATTAACCCGGTGAGGTGGGTGAGTGGCTGAAACCACCAGTTTGCTAAACTGGCGACCTTGGAAACGGGGTCCGGGGGTTCGAATCCCCCTCTCACCGCTTAAAGCTTGACAGTTCATTTGTCAAGCTTTTTTAATTCCCGCTAGATTCTAACCAGATATTTATAAAACATATATATGAATTTTATATATTAAGACGTTTTCTGATTAAGATCCTCTTTTAGGCGCTATCGGAATCGTTAACCTGAGATGATAAGTGACCAAAAGAACTGAGACTTCTGTAGTGGGAAGTCTCTTTTTTTATAGAAGAGTACGAGAGGTCGAGAGAGCTCGCTTTCCTCGCATGGAGATTTCAAGAGTGTAGGTATGCCCATTTCCCATTGACAATTATTCATTATCACGTTGTCTCTCGCATTCTATTTCAGGAATTCGCTATACGCGAAGGAGCGATTGTATGTCGCAAACTGATTTCCATTTTCACAATGCGAAACATAAAGACAAGCAAAATATTTCTTCAAGAATAAAGACATCTCGCATTTGTACTCCTAATCGCGAACTCGCCGTATGCTAGCTCCGCTGGCTCTCCCCATGCCAGCCCGCTGGCTCTCTCGAACTCTCATTTATACTTATAATTACCCCACTAAAGCCTAATCGGGCGCAAAAAGCCTAAAAATTGGCAAAAAGAGTTTAAATAATATTTCCTTCAGTATTAAAGTGTGCTATATTTGCGCTCTTGATTTTCGGGGCGTAGCGCAGCCCGGTTAGCGCACCTGGTTTGGGACCAGGGGGTCGGAGGTTCGAATCCTCTCGCCCCGACTAAAACTCTTGCAAAAGAGTGCATTAGCCTGTAAATCATCTGATTTACAGGCTTTTGTGTTTTTAGACCTTTCATAGAAACACAATTAAATACATCGCTTAGGTTCGTGATTTTCAAAATCGCAAATCACAAACTTTATTTGAACTTTAAGACTGAAAATCAAGCCATTACGTTTGTTTCTGTTTGGTGTCATTTGACATGCTGCACTCACTCCGGCACGCATGGCTACTCTAGTATGAGAGCACTGATTAGGTCTGTCCGCAGAGGTTCTCATTTGTCGCCATCTGCAGCCATACCTACCACTTTCGCTAGCCATACATTTTCGTGCCTTCCCTTCGTAATGGTACAGTATCTGACCTCCTTGCAGTCACCCATCTTACTGCACTTCTACCTCCTGGCACTTACATTACTGGCAGACTATCGTTATCAGAGCTCTTCAATCCTACCGCCATTTCTTTGTTGGCGGACCGCTTGGTCCTCTGCCCCTAGCAGCCCTATGTGCTATCTATATGTAGTTTGCCACCTCTGGTGGCACATATTCAATCACAGAAAGGGCTACTTGCTCCGCTCTCACTCAGCTAATCCTGTCTTCTTGAATACTCATTTGAATAGCTGAGAAGGAAATGTCATCTAACTTACCTTGTATCTTTATTAAGTCTTTCTGTTTAGCCATTGGATTACAATTTTGTGCTCGTCACTAGTAGTTGAGTGGTTAAATAATATTCCAATAGTGAGGGTGATGGGAGCAGTTATACAAGTCACAACTTCCGACTACGACACTCTATGGCTCTTTTTGCCACTTATTCGAGTCATATATTACATATTTGTATATATAATCTCTCTTTCAAACCAATTTTACATTTTGCAATCAGCCTTTGCACTCATATGGCACCTCAATGGATAGCGTATAGATAAAGTATAGATAGTGTACTAATTGGATATGTCAAGACCTACTAGAATAATCATCTACCCACAGGATATCGCTCTGCTTACAGGCAGAAGTGACCGGTACGCTCGAATGGTCATAAAGCGAATCAACAAGCACCAAGATCTTAGCCAATAAGAGTTACTTTATAAATGTCATTTGAATTCAGTTTATAGTTCGGATTTTTCTGACATCACTTGGGTTGGCGTCATATTTTTCTCTAAACTTCTTACGAAAATATTTAGGGTCGTTTAATCCAACCTTACCTATAATATTGATGATTTTTAGTTCTGTTTGAGTTATTAACTTATAGGCCTCTTCTAGACGTATATTGAGTATTATTTGGTTCGGTGTCATACCTGTTAAGGATTTAATTTTGCGATAGCTCTGAGAAGAGCTAAGATTTAATTGGTCTGCTATATAGTCAGTTGAGAATAATGGATTCTCTAAATTATTTTTAATGTGTAGCACATACTTTGCGACAAATTCATTGCTGTGTTTTATCTCTTGTGGCAATTTTTTATATGATGATTCAATTTGAACTCTATATTTACTTTGAATTTTTGTGACTTGATTAAGAGAGTTTACAACAGTTTGGAGTAAGATCTGAATGTCAAAAGGTTTCATAATATAGGTGTCTGCTCCATATTGTAGACTTTTTTCTAGATATTTATTTCGTGATCTTACTGTCAGTAAAATAATCGGTATGTGATCTGTTGCTGGATCAGTTTTAAGTCTTTTACACATATCCATGCCATTTAAATTCGGCATGGATACATCTGAAATAATTAAATCAGGAACTTCCGCTATTGCTTTGTTATATCCCTCTATTCCATCATTTGCGAGAATTACATTATAAAATTCTTGAAATTTGAGGGATAAATACCTTCTAATATCTTCATTATCATCTACGATCAGTATTGTCGTATCGTTTTCTTTCTGCTCACTTATTGGACTATTTAATTTGCTGATGAGGGTACTTTGGTCATGTATGTATTGGGGTAAATGTTGTTCTAAGTTTTTTGGGAAATGAAAGGTAATTGTTGTTCCCTTTCGATACCTGCTCTCCACTTCCACATCGCCTTTGTGTTTCTGAATTATTTCTTTTACCAAAGCAAGCCCTATTCCGCTTCCTTTATCCTGATTTTTCTTGCCCTGGTAGTACTTTTTGAAAATATGAGGTAAATCTTTAGCTAGTATACCAGTTCCTTGGTCTGTTATTCTAAAATAAATGAACACACCTTCCTCCCAAAGGTTAATTTCAATGTTTTCATTTATGCTTGAAAATTTTAAAGAGTTTACGATTAGATTATTAATCACAAGCTCCATAAGCTTGGGATCAAAATGGCTGTAGGGTTGCTTAATTGTAGAGGTACATGTGATAGATATTCCTTTTCTTGCTGCATTATCTTTAAAGTTAAGACCTATTTTTTCTACAAAATCGGAAAATGAACCTAGCTTTAATTTAATATCGAAGTATTCAAATTCATGATTTTTATAATCTAATATTTCCTCAATGAGAACTTTAAGTTTATTAGCATTTTTATTAACGAAGTCTATTAAATATGAATTTTTCTCAGTAGTCAAATTTTTTTTCAATTCTTGAATCGGACCAAGAATTAGCGTCAACGGTGTTTTTAATTCATGAGAAACCATATTGTAAAAATTCACCTTTACTTGATTGATCTCTTCCAGCTTAACTCTTTGAAGCTTTTCAAGGTCTAACTTACTATCATACTCATTTTTCATCAATAGCAACCGCATAAATCCGTAGATCACCGCTGTGCCTATCAGAAAATAAAGTGGGAGGAGCAATTTGTTTGAAAATGGACTCTCAGTGGAGTTAGTGTTATCAGAACCTTGGACTACAAGTTCGGCACCAAGACCTAATTTGTTCCATTTTTTATCAGCAAGATTATATTCAAAATATCCCACTGAATCCGTTTTAACCAAGATAGCCCCCTTTGATAAGATGACTTCATGCTGATGGAGACTATTTAAATTAGTAGGCAATGAAATCGTATCATAATGAGATGCCGAATGACAAATCATTATGGTCATTTTATCATTGAGTATACATCTTGAATAAATTTCTTTATTGGAATTTTCAAATGGCATCGCAGAGAGTCCACAACTGGAAATCTGTAATAGAAAAAGAAGTCTCAAATACTTTGAACTGAAAAGCTGAAAAAAATAGAGGATTTGAAAAACCATACAATAAATGTCCTAAAATTATGCCAGTAAGTGGGTTAAATAGGACTTTTTGCTGAATTTAACCCCTAAAAGTGCAGTATTTGTCCCCTCATTCTTAGCTATTTCTGCACTATGTTTGTCGAAGGCTTAAATTGCTCGTGAGAAGAGATAATTTTACTCATAACAGCAAGGGCAAAATATTAAATCACATAAATGTCCAGAATGAAAATAATATTTAGTATCGCTTCATTTTTTTTAATAGTTGTATCAGTTCACTCTCAGGTCATTTCTGGAGTAGTAACAGAAGAAATCTCAAGTGAACCATTAATAGGGGTCAATATAGTTAACAAAAGTAGTCAGTCTTTAGGTACAATAACTGACTACAACGGCTCATATTCAATCACCGCAAATCCTGGCGATTCAATAGTCTTGTCTTACATCGGATATCAAAAAACCTCCTTTAAAGTGGAAAGTGCGAGAACCGAATACAATGTCACTATGACGACCGATAGTCAGGTCTTTGAAGAAGTGGTAGTAGTAGGATACGGAGTTGTGAAGAAAAGTGATGTCACTGGTTCAGTAGCTAGTGTAGACATCGCTCAACTCGAAAAAATAGCATCTCCCGGAATAGCTCGAAATCTACAAGGAAAGGTTGCTGGACTGACTGTGAAGGCTAACTCTGGAGCTCCCGGACAGGGATCAACCATTCAAATACGGGGAGTTGGCTCATTTCAAAATGCTTCCCCACTCTACGTAGTGGATGGATTCATTACAGGAGATGTATCCAATATAAGTCCGAACGAGATAGAATCTATGGAAGTACTTAAGGATGCTTCGGCTACGGCTATATATGGATCAAGAGGTGCCAATGGTGTGATTCTAATCACAACAAAGAAAGGATCTAACAAAGAAGGTAAATCTGTAATCGAGATTAACTCATGGGGAGGCTTCCAGACGCCAAATAGGACACTTGACCTGCTTGATGCCCAGCAATATGCGGAGGTGTACTTAGAAGCGGTATCAAAAGGTGAGAATAACTTGGATGCCATAGTAGAAAACTCTAAACGATCGTGGATTATCGACGGTCTCGGACTTGACGAACGTGGTACTGACTGGCAAGATTACGTTTTTCGGGATCGAGCAAGCATTATGTCACACTCTGTCAACATTAGAGGATCAGAAGGTAAAATGAATTACTCTGTGGGTGGCCTTTTTTATGACCAAGAAGGGATAGTCAACAATACATACTCGAGTAGGTATCAGTTCAACTTTGGAGCTGATGTAGATGTGAAAAAATGGCTTAATATAGGAGGGGACTTCAGATACTCCAATAATAAAGCATCTGCATTCAATGAAGATCCTTTCTCTGGGCCACTAGCAACAGCTCTAGGTAAAGATCCTATAAATCCTGTTTATGATAACGTGACGGGTGATTGGAATAGAACGGGTCTGACTGATCTACCTAGTCCAGCGGCGGGAATCCATCAGGCTCAATTTAACAATAACATTTGGGATAGATATGTGAGTACTGTTAAATCCCAAATTCGATTCCTGGATAACTTGACTTTGAATTCACAAGTAACGCTAGATCAAAGAAGACAATCTGGCTCTTTCTATACACCCGTAACACGTGTGGTCGAAGGCAGAAACCTTGACAATAACTTCTTCCCACAAGTATCTAGCAATGAATCCATCATCATATCTAGCCTGAGAGAACAAGAAAGAAATCTGAGAGTATTGCAAAATTCCAATTTCCTTACGTACAATACTTCGGTGGATAATCATAATATTAATGCCATGGTCGGTACCGAGGCGTTCCAAAGATTGGATCAGTTCAATGAGTTATTTGTACAAGATGTTCCTGAAGCCGATGCTCTTAGATATATAAGCTTAGGGGGTGACCTGTCTTCTTTGACAGGTAGGGATAATGAAGGTCAGTTTAGTCTGCTGTCATACTTTAGTCGTCTAAATTATTCTTACGATAATCGATACTATTTGACTGCAACGATTAGAAGGGATGGGTCTAGTAAGTTCGCAGATGGAAACAAATGGGGTACATTCCCATCGTTCTCTGCTGGATGGAGTGTACATAATGAGGGCTTCTTTCCTCAGGCAAGTTTTATAAACCGCCTCAAACTGAGAGCTGGATGGGGTCGAGTTGGTAATCAAGACCCTATCGGTAACTATGCAACCTTTGCTCTCTTATCTCCTAACTGGAACTATCCAGTCGATAATCAGACTGTTGCTCAGGGACTTGCCGCTAATGTACTGCCAGCAACAGATCTTAAATGGGAAGTATCGGAAATGCTAAATTTTGGTGTAAACCTTGGATTCTTAGATGATAAATTGACTTTTGGAGTGGATTACTTCAGGAAAAACACTAATGATTTACTTGTATCTTCCATTCCCACACCTGGCTTTGCTGGAGCGAATGGTGCCGCATCTAATGCCGCCTCCATGGTAAATACCGGACTAGAAGTTACCGCTGAATACAGGAACAGAATAGGAAAAGTCAACTTCGCGATTGGAGGTAATATAGCTGCTATAGACAATGAAGTAACAAGTCTTGGTAGTGGTGATTTTATCACTGGTGGCGGCAACGTGCAAAAGATAGGTTTTCCAGCTACTAGAACATTAGTAGGATATGATTTCGCCTCTTTCTTTGCTCTGGAAACGGATGGCATATTTCAAAATGACGGTGAGGTAGAGCGACATATAGCATTGAGTGCTAATGGAATACCAATCGATGCTAAAGGGAATGAATTAACAAATATTGAAATAGATAACGGTAAATATTACGGATTTTACACTGATGAATCTGGAGAATTAATAAGAGCACAAGCCCGTCCGTTACAGCGGAATGCTAAACCTGGTGATATCAGGTATAGAGATGTTAATTTCGATGGTAAGATAGATGAAGATGATCTCTCGTATCAGGGCAGCTCAATACCTGACTTCACGTACGGAGGCTATATAAGCTTAGATTACAAGAATATTGACTTGAGCATATCCGTGTTAGGTACACAAGGAAATGAAATCGCTAATATCCGAAGCTATTGGTTACAAAACTCTAATCCACTGGAGTCTAATCTTGCTGCAAATAGAATAGATCGATGGTCTGGTGAGGGTACCTCTAATACTGAACCAAGAATTACCACAGATTTGAACGATAATTCACTGTATAGTGATCGATATATCGAAGATGGGTCTTACTTCCGAGTTAGAAATATTCAACTCGGATACACATTGCCTACCTCTCTTCTTTCAACCTTTAGAATAGAAAGAGCAAGAGTATATGTTTCTGCGGATAATCCACTTACGGTTACCAACTACTCTGGTTTAGACCCTGAGATTGGTTCTGCTTTCGGAGATTCATTCTCTCCTGGCGTAGACTACGGAGTATACCCAGTGGCTAGAACATTTATAATTGGCTCAAATATCACTTTCTAAATAAAAATAAACCATCATAAAATGAATATAATGAACAAATATTTGATGCTATTCCTACTTATCATGGTTGCAGCATCTTGCTCAGATTTTCTTGAGGAAGAGCCACGTGGTCTTCAGACTATAGATGGGGCCTTCAAAGATGAAAATTCAGCTCGACTAGTATTAAATGGTATGTACGATGCCATAACATGGGGTGAGTCCTCTTCCAATGGATTTAGCGGGCATAGCTATGAATTTATCATTGGTGATATATGTACTGATGATGCAGAGAAAGGTTCTACTGATGCAGACTTAGTAGACATACAAAGACTCAAAGAGTTTAATACAAATGGTGCCAATAGTAATGTGACTACTATGTGGGGGAAGTATTGGGTTGCCATCAATAGAGCTAACGTAGTACTGCAAAGCCTTCAAAATTCTACATTGTCTGAAAATGCAGTTAGACAGTTTGAAGGAGAAGCTAAGTTCATTAGGGGCTATTCTTACCTGCAGCTCGTTACAATATTTGGAGGGGTGCCCTTATTCGAAGAGCCTGTAGGCTCAGAGGCCATCAATGCTAGAGATTTTTCAAGAGCTGAAATAGGAGCTGTTTATGAGCTCATAGATGCTGACCTACGATCTGCTATTAATGTACTGCCATTGAAAGGCAATGTTGCACCAGGCATAGCTACACAAGGAGCTGCGGCCTCGTACTTAGCGAGATCAATCATGTATCAAATAGGCACTGAAAATAGAAGTAACTACGATTGGGATGCTGTACTAACACTAACCGATGAAATTATAGCTGGCGATTACGGTAATTATAGACTAGCGTCTAACTATGCAGCTATATGGTCTATAGAGGGAGAGAACAATGAAGAGTCTATCTGGGAAATTCAAGCAGTTGACAACGGGTTAGAAAGTTTTGAAAGAGGCCCGTCTACAGGGTCTATGTGGACTGTCGTCCAGTCACCGTTTTTCTTAGGAGGTTGGGGCTTCAATACACCTACCGAGAACCTTGCTCTATCATACGAAGATAACGACCCTCGTAGAGCGTGTACTACTATTGCGATAGGGGAGTATGCATTTGGACAAGAGCTGATAGCTCACGAAAGAAATAAAACAGGATATTACCATAGAAAAGCAATCATCGATCCAGCAATATGGAATACTCAAAAAGGCTCTGATGCCAATATCAGAAAATTCAGATTTGCAGACATACTATTAATGAATGCAGAAGCGGCCTACCATACAGGTGATCTTTCTAAGGCTGTCGGAAATCTAGAAACAATCAGAAATAGGGCATCCTTTAGCACATTCCCGCAAGGGTACAATCCTGATGATATATACGGATATGAGTCAACGGGATATGCTCCGCTTGACAATTCTGTAATACCACAGAATGGACAAGGGTTATTGGATTTTATATACCTCGAAAGAAGAAGAGAACTTGGTATGGAGACACTTAGATTCATGGACCTTGTAAGAACTGGACGTTATGATCAGAGAATCAGTGAAACTTATACCAATCTGTCGGACCCTGATGATTCGGGATTTGCAGATCGTGTGCTATCATCACTCTCTACAGTGGTAGTCCAAGGGAGCTCAGGCAATCCAATACCATTATTTCCTATACCTACTAAAGATCTTGAAGACTGGGGACTAACTCAGAATTCTGGCTATTAAAAAACTATCAAAAAAATGAAAACATTGAATATGAAACTTTCAAAATTACTTTATTTGATCCTAGTGATTGGAGCAATAGCATCGATCACATCGTGCTCAAAAGATGAACCTACTGAATTAGGATGTACTTATTCTCAAGATCCAGATTGCTTCTGTGACAAGAATCCGGACAATCCACTATGTAATATCACTTGCGAGTTTGCGACCAATCCTGAGTGCTTCTGCATGCAAAATCCTGAGGACGAACAGTGCTGTTCTTTTGATTTTGATCCTGTGTGCTTTTGTACTGAGAATCCTGATGATATTCTCTGTGACAACTCTGGATCTTCCAGTGGATTTTATACATTCTTCAATTTTGAGGATCAACCTATAATTGACTCTGTATTCACCACAGGCTATATCCCTGACAATCCAGAAGGCTGGCAAGAAAATGCCAAAGCAACTGGAAGTCTCGGTACTGGCGATGCACCTCAGGGTGACTACTATTTTATCAATGAAATCGAAGTAGTAAATGCTGGTTGGGCTTGGACAAGCAATCTATATAAGGAGACACCAGGACTTGATCTTTCTTCATTGTCGGAGCCGACGCTAAATTTCTGGGTGAGAACAAGTAATAGTAAGCCACTTCTGATAGAAATAGCTATGGTAGATGAGTCTGGAGAGTCAGGCTATCATCCAGGTGGTGTATATCCTGAGGTTGATGGTACTTGGAAGCAGTTTAGCATCAACTTAGCAAAAATTAATCAAAATGAAGAATGGAAGTGGGGTGACGGCATTGATCCAGCAACAATTTCTCTATTGAAATTTGGATTTAACTCAGAAGCTCAAGACCAAGATGACAATTTTGAGATTCATATCGATGATGTGTATATTTCAGATGGAGCTGAAAGTGGTGCCATAGAATATCCTATGATCATGCAGCAAGGTGATTATTATGTATACTTTGACTTTGAAGATCAACCGATTGTTGATTCAATATTTAGCACTGGGTTTATTCCTGACAATCCAGATGGTTGGCAAGAAAATGCAAAAGCAACTGCAAGCCTTGGTACTGGTGATGCAGCGCAGGGTGATTTCTACTTTATAAATGAGATAGAAGTGCTCAATGCGGGATGGACTTGGACAAGTAACCTATTCGACGATATGGCTATAGATGCATCAGGTCTTTCTAGCCCTCATATTAATTTCTGGGCGAGAACTAGCAATGCAAAACCTGCCCTATTTGAAATAGCACTGTCAGATGATAGTGGTGAGTCAGGATGGCACCCAGGTGGAGTGTATAGCGAGATCAATGGTGACTGGCAGCAGTTTAGCATTGATATCAATGAGGTGAATGCCTTAGGTGATTGGAAGTGGGGTGACGGTATTGACTTAGCTACATTATCATTTATGAAATTCGGCTTCAATAGTGAAGCACAAGAGTTAGGTGATATCTACGAAGTACATGTAGATCTCATCACACTTACTGACGGAGCACCATCAGGAACAAATCTGTATCCTAAGACGGCACCGCCGGCATATACAAGAGTATACACTCCTTTTGATTTTGAAGATCAATCTATTGTTATCGATTCTATATTCACATCAGGTTTCATACCTGACAATCCTAATGGATGGCAAGAAAATGCTAAGCCTACAGCCAATTATGCTACAGGGGATGCTGCACAAGGTGACGGTTATCTAGCTGTTGAGATAGAAGTGATAAACGAAGGATGGACATGGACTGGGAATCTGTATGATGAAACTGCTAATGATTTCTCTGGTTTGGTAGACCCCTGCCTTAACTTCTTTGTACGTACGAGTGATGCGAGTACTCAGCTATTAGAGTTGGCTTTTGCTGATAGTGAAGGTGAATCAGGATGGCACCCGGGTGGTAACTACGAGGACATAAATGGAGAGTGGAAGCAATTTAGCATCCAATTATCTCAAATAGAAGAGTGGAAATGGGGTCAAGGACCAAACTGGGCTGACTTCCAGTTACTCAAGTTTGGATTTAATGCCAATGGCCACCCACAAGGAGACATATATGAGGTTCATGTGGATGATATTCACTTTTCTGATGGATCACCAGATGGTGCAATTGTGTTAAAATAAGATTTTCATTTGGCTTGGTAGGATAGGGTCATCAATAGCTCTATCCTATCTTTTTATATCCTAAGATTGAGCCTATATCCTAAAATAGTTCGGTATGGAGTTACATATTATAGATGCTTCGATAATAGCATTGTACATCATCATCACAATTGCAATAGGCTTCTTTCTTTCAAAAAAAGCTTCAAAAGATACGAGCAATTACTTTTTAGGAGGCAATAAGATACCATGGTACTACCTTGGCCTTTCTAATGCATCGGGTATGTTTGATATAAGTGGTACTATGTGGATGGTCATGTTGCTATTTGTATATGGCGTAAAGAGTGTTTGGATTCCGTGGATGTGGCCTGTCTTTAATCAGATATTTCTCATGATCTTTCTATCCATATGGCTTAGGCGATCAGGGGTGATGACAGGTGCTGAATGGATCAAATTTAGATTTGGCAATGGCCAAGGGGCTAAGTTAGCTCACCTCATAGTAGTGATCTTTGCAGTGACCGTAGTGATCACTTATGTGGCTTACGGCTTTATCGGTATCGGGAAGTTTGCATCTGTATTTTTACCATGGGAGTTATCTGCCAATACATACCATAATGAAGTATACTATGGATTGATTATTACATTTTTGACTACTTTATATGTTGTAAAGGGTGGGATGTACAGTGTAGTATTCACCGAGGTACTGCAGTATGTTATCATGACTGTCTCTAGCATCATGATAGGCTATATTGCCATGACGAGAGTTTCTCCGGAGTTGCTCGCTGATTATATTCCAGAGAATTGGACAAATATATTTTTCAAATGGGAGTTGGACTTAGACTGGTCCACGATACTGCCCTCTGTCAATAACCAGATCGAGAGTGATGGATGGCAAATGTTCACTGCCTTTTTTATGATGATGTTGCTAAAGGGAGTACTGCAAAGTCTTGCAGGCCCAGCCCCTAACTATGATATGCAACGGATACTTTCTGCAAAAACACCCAAAGAAGCATCTAAGATGAGTGCTTTTGTTAATGTGGTGCTACTATTCCCTAGGTATATGTTGATTACGGGACTAGCTATTTTGGCATTGGTATTTCTCAACGACACATTCAATGGAATGGGTGACACGATAGATTTTGAAATGATCTTACCGTTTGCTATTAAGAACTTTATACCCGTAGGCCTCATGGGGTTATTATTAGCTGGTTTACTAGCGGCATTTATGTCATCATTTGCAGCTGCAGTGAATACAGCTCCTGCCTATCTAGTCAATGATATCTACAAAAATTATATCAACAAGGATGCTACTGAACGCAGCCTAATCAAGCTGTCATACGTGGCATCGGTGGCAGTGGTACTATTGGGTATTACATTTGCTATGTTTCTTACTTCTCTTACCAGTCTTATAGATTGGTTTGTCAGTGCCCTTTATGGAGGTTATGCAGCTGCCAATTTACTGAAGTGGTACTGGTGGAGATTCAATGGTAATGGATATTACTGGGGTATGATGGGAGGTATATTAGCTGCGGCAATACTACCAATGGTATTTCCAGAATTGACAGCTCTAGAGGCATTCCCTATTAATCTTGCGATCTCATTTATGGGATGTATCGTAGGTACATTTATGAAACCTGCAGATGATATTGAGGTACTTCAAAAGTTTTACTTAAAGACTAGGCCGTGGGGTTTTTGGAAGCCTGTACATGACTCTTTGATAGTTGATTTTCCTTATTTGGAAGAGAACAATTCATTTTGGAGGGATATGATTAACTGTGCCATCGGTATGGTATGGCAGACTTCCTTAACCGCATTACCAATATTTGTTGTGATACAAGACTTTAAAAAGGCAGGAGTCGCTGGTCTTGTTATTATCATAACTAGTGCCATATTGAAAATCAACTGGTATGATAAAATAGAGGATTATCCAGATAATGGATTGAAGCCCATACCCAAAGGGGATCCTGTAGAAGAAAACTTAAATATCGAATCCCCAATTATCATTCCTAAAGCAAATCTTACCTATGACGTTTAAAAGTTATAAAGACAGATTAACAGATCTACAATACGAATACAAAAAACTTGTAGAAAAGGATAACACACCACAACCCACTAACAATGGTTTATTTCAAAGATGGTCAAACCCTATCATAACAGCTAGCCATATACCACTGAGCTGGAGGTATGATTTTAATGAAGCAACCAATCCAATGCTCATAGAAACTATGGGCATCAATGCGACATTTAATGCTGGAGCCATTCTCTGGCAGGGGAAATATGTGCTCTGTGTTCGAGTAGAGGGCAATGATCGAAAATCATTTTTTGCATTTGCAGAGAGTGAAAATGGCGTAGACAATTTTACTTTTTGGTCTCATCCTTTAGATCTTCCCCAAACGGAAGATCATGACACCAATGTATATGATATGAGACTAGTAGCTCATCAAGATGGCTATATCTATGGGCTATTCTGTACAGAAAGAAAGGACAAATCAGTGAAAGACACCTCTACTGCTCTAGCGAACTGCGGAATCATTCGGTCTAAAGATATGAAAAACTGGGAACGACTCCCTGACCTAATGAGTCGGTCTAATCAACAAAGAAATGTGGTACTACATCCGCACTATGTCGATGGTCAGTATGCACTGTATACAAGACCTCAGGATGGATTCATATTAGTAGGTCATGGAGGAGGCATAGGCTGGGCACTACTAGATGATATGTCTAATCCTGTGATAGATGAGGAGACAATCATAGACAACAAGGTATACCATACAATCAAAGAACTGAAGAATGGACAAGGTCCTGCACCACTGCATACGGACGAAGGGTGGCTTCATCTAGCTCATGGAGTCCGTAATACTGCCGCAGGTCTCAGATATGTGCTATATATGTTTGTGACTGATCTCCAAGATCCATCTAAGATCATATACGCTCCTGCAGGACACCTGATAGCTCCCCTTGATGAAGAACGAGTAGGCGATGTCAGTAATGTGGTATTCTCTAATGGATGGATTAAGAATAATAATGGGAAAGTACATATCTATTATGCATCTTCTGATACTAGGCTGCACGTAGCTACATCTTCGGTAGGAAGGCTACTTCATTACTGCAAAAATGCACCTTCAGACAAAGGTTATTCTCATCTGAATAACAAAGACAGAATCAACTTGATAAATGCCAATCTTAAGGTAAATGATTGATACGGACCACATAAGAATAGACATCTATGATCAATCAGTAGAAGGTCTCGATTCACTACTAGCTTGGTGGACTACTTTCGGATTTGATAATGTAAGAAATCGTTTCTATGGTGAGGTAGGTAATAATAATCAGCCGAATGAATCAGCTACCTTGATGGTAATCCAAAGAGCTAGGATATTATGGTTCTTCTCGGTAGTATCCCAAAAAGAAAATTATAGTCAGTACAAAAGGTTTGCGGATATTCAATATGAAGAGTTGGTCAATCATTTTTATAATGAAAACACGAAGGGGTTCTTTTGGGAATTAGATCAGAATTATTCTGTTCTCAAAAATAGGAAACAATCGTATGCCCAAGCATTCTGTATTTATGCTTTGTCAGAGTATTACCTACTAAGTGGAAACAATAAAGTAAAGCGACTGGCATACGAAACTTTCTCTATGCTGGAGTCAAAAGTATGGGACAATGTATATCACGGATATATCGAGGCACTTGACCATGATTGGTCGGCTATGGAAGATATGAGACTCAGTGACAAGGATCAGAATGTACCAAAGACGATGAACACACATCTCCATATCATTGAAGCATATACTACACTTTGCAAAGTGACGGGAAGGCAAGACGTACAAACCTCGTTGGAGCGAGTGACCCGATTGTATGTCGATAAATTCTATAATGAAAAAAGCAAAGGGTTTCAACTCTTTTTTGATAATGAATGGTGTCTGTGTTCCGATATCATATCTTATGGTCACGATATAGAGTCATCGTGGCTATTATACGAAGCCGCTCTGATGATAGACGATGAGATATTTACCACAAGGATAAAAAAAATAGCTTTAGATATTGTAGAGGAAGTTATCCACTCTGGAATCAACATTGATGGAGCTGTTAAAAATGAAGTTCATAATATGGTGACAGATACATCGTATGATTGGTGGCCACAGGCAGAAGGTGTAGTGGGTTTTATTAATGCATATGAGATCGATCAGAGCAAATCTTATCTGGCGATTGCACAAAAGTGTTTGTCATTTATTGACCAGCATATTGTTGACCATGATCATGGCGAATGGTATTGGAAAATAAGTACAGACTACGAAGTAGATACGACAATCTCAAAAAGCAACGGCTGGAAAGCTCCCTATCATAATGGCCGGATGTATATTGAGATATTGCATCGATTAAGCAACTTAGAAAATGAAAGATCAAAATTGACAAATATTATAATTTGATGAATATAGTTCACTTGTATATTATAGCAATCTTTATTTTGTATGGATGCAATCGTACAGTAGAGACAGAGAACGAAAGTCAACATGTATATGAAAACTTTGTAACCACCAATGGCTATCACGTGATGGACGGGGAAGATACGTTGAGATTCCTCTCATGGAATATCCCAAACCTAAACTATGTAGAAGATGAGATGAAATTTGATTCTCATAATCCATATGGCCTGCCCAATGAATATGAGATCGAGAATGCACTAAAAACAGTCAAAGAGCTCGGTGGCCAAGTAGTAAGAATGTATACCATCCCAGTAAGAAGTAAAAATCTGCCATCAGATGCAGTAACCTATGTAGAGGGCCCCAATGAATTTAATGAAGAAGCTTTTAAAAAACTTGACTTAGTTTTAGCTAAAGCTAATGAGGTGGGAGTAAGGGTTATTGTACCATTTCTAAATAATTGGCAGTGGTTTGGTGGTGTGCCTAACTATTCAGATTTTCGAAATAAACTTCCCGAAGAATTTTGGACTGACGAACAGCTATGGACTGATTTTCAAGCTACAGTAGATCATGTACTATTAAGAAAGAATACAATAACAGGTACAAGATACATAGATGACAAAGCGATTTTTTGCTGGGAATCTGGTAATGAACTAGAGAACCCCTATCCCTGGGTAGCTCGATTGGCAAAGCATGTAAAGTCCATCGACACCAATCATCTATTTATGGATGGATATTATGCAGTAGACCACAAGCCATTTTTACCAGAAGTATTCGATGATCCAAACATTGACTTAATATCATCCCATCATTATGAAAAAAGTCCCTTAGATATGCTGGCCAATATCAAAGAGAAAGTGGAATACATAGATGGAAAAAAGCCGTATTTTATAGGCGAGTTTGGTTTTATAAGCACAGCTGGTATGAAAATGATTGTTGACTATATACTTGAAGAACCTCGGATATTTGGAGCTATGTCATGGAGTATAAGACATCACCATAGAGATGGAGGATATTACTGGCATTCAGAACCAGCTGGAGGGGATGTATACAAGGCATTTCACTATCCTGGATCGGAGGTAGGGAGTGAGTATGATGAGAGAGACTTATTGAAGATGTTTCGCCAGGCGGCGTTCACAATACAAGGAAAGCCAACACCTAAAGTTAGCATACCTGAAGCACCTGAGTTGCTGCCAATAGAAAATTACAATACTATAGTATGGCGAGGATCAGTTGGGGCAGATTTCTATGAAATCCACAGAAAAAACAAAGGTGATACACAATGGGAAAAAATAGAAGCGTACAGCTACGAAGATAGGAAACCTTATTTTCCTGGATATACTGATATGACAAGCAAGATAGGTAAGAGTTATGACTATAAAGTTGTCGCTGTAAATAGCTCAGGTAAGTCAGATGAGTCAAATGTTATTAGTGTAGACAGTGTCCCTTACAAGGTTTTCATTGATCACCCTGCCAAATCCTCTAAATATATTTATGGAGAGGAAGTAAAAATAGAGAGAGGAAGTGATCGAGATTACAAAGAGATGTTATCTAGGCTAAAAGGCACCATAGGATCATCGGTGGTCTATAACGTTTCTGGAGATATTACGAATGCAGAGGTATATGGATTCTCTCTAGATAAAAAAAGTGATTTGATTTTTTCAGTGTCAAAAGATGGCGAAAATTATAAATTAGTTGATCATATATTTGAAGAGTATAGCCTTGAAGATATGCTCTATGATTACAAAATACCGACCACTTATCAAATAAATGACTTCACTTCTCAGAATTCATTTCTGAAAATTGACTTTGCAGATACAGCCTATATTGGCAGAATAGTAATAAAATATAAATGATGCGAACATATCTTATCTTCCTGATGTTGATGGTTATTGCACCTTTAATAGGAATAGGGCAAGATAGCTATATTGAGGATTTTTCTGATGCCACCTTATCTTCTGAATGGAATTTTCCACATGCTACGTATGCAGGAGAGATATCTGATGGAGCTTTAGTTGTAGAGTATGATAGGACGGCAGATAGCTGGGTTTGGGATCAGTTCAACATTCAGTTTGAGAATCCATTTGAAGTTCAAGAAAACCCATTTATCAAAATTAGAATTCGATCTTCTGAGAATATCAATCTGGTGCTAAAACCGGAAAATACAACTGGAGGTAGTGATTGGTTAGAAGAATATATCACAGGAGATAGTCAATGGAATGAAGTCATTTTTCAAATGACTAATACTCAGTCACTACCTGTCAAGGCAATGTACATCTATTTTGATCCAGGCAATAGTAGTGACAAGTCGGCAACTGTCGATATCGATTATATATCGATAGGAGAAGACATTGTCATTCCCCTTGACACAAAACTCCTAGAAAGGGCCATAGAGGATGCTTCTAATCTATCACAGCACATTAGTATAGGAGTAGAAGATGGTGATAATTCTGAAGCCGATAGTACTTATTTGATAGAGAGCATTTCTTTCTTTGAAGGTTTGCTAAGTTCGATTGATGACTCGTACACACAATCATCTGTGGACTCCTTAGCTTATGCACTCTATGATGTTTGCACTCATATAGAACAACGAACCTACTATGATCTGCCAATAAGTACTGTGGATGACTCGCTGATTTACTCTGCCAAGATTCTAATAAAGAACCTACATAAGCTGAAAGGGCCCCGATTTCTTTATGGAATGCATGATGCCACTGGCTATGGAGTTAATTGGAGTGGAGATGATGATAGGAGTGATGTGAAAGATGTAACGGGTTCTTACCCTGCATTTTTTAGCTGGGATGCCAATCAGGTCATAAGAGACCAATCTAAAAATCGGTTAACCTATCGCATTAAGTCTTCGCACAGTCAGGGTGTAGTAACTTCCTATTGTTGGCATCAGTATGACCCAACAGGTGTAAGTTTTTACAGTAGCGACATTTCTAACTCTAATCAAGTGGGCAATTCGTTACTACCTGGCAATGCCAACAATGAGTTCTACAAAAATAAATTACAGAAGATAGCCCACTATGCCAAATCTATGAGGGCAGAGGATGGGCGTACTATACCTATTATCTTCAGACCATACCACGAGCATAATGGATGGTGGTTTTGGTGGGGAAGCGGCATGCCAGAGCAAGACTATATAGATTTGTGGCAGTATACTGTAGAGTACCTCCGAGATGAGCTGAATGTACATAATCTGCTCTATGCATTTTCTCCTGATGGCGGTCAGATATCGAATGTAAAACCCTACAAATATCGGTATCCTGGAGATGAGTATGTGGATATCTTGGGCTTAGATTTCTATTTTGACAGCGGTGCGGCTACCGAGATTGATCGGTTCATAGGACATTTAGAAGCTTCAGTAGCTTTAGCGGATTCTCTCGGGAAAGTGGCAGCCGTTACTGAAATAGGGGACAGAGATGCATTACAGATCAATAAATGGCATACACAAGTAGTGCTCGATCCGATCAAGCAAAATGAATTGGCTTCAAAAATAGCTTACCTATCCACTTGGAGAAATGAGAGTATAGAGCATCACTTTGCTCCCTTTCCAGGACATAGCTCTGAGATCGACTTTTTAGAATTTTATAGCGATACCTCGACTATATTTTTGAATAATATGGTCAAGGGAATCTCCGATAATATCTATACAGATAAGTTAAATGAGAAAAGTGATGCTGCCTTCATATTTCGCTACAAACTGAAAAATGGTCCGCAGTTTACGATGAATGATTTGCTTATACAGTATGGCGGTCCATTGAACTTTAACTACAGCAATGCGACTCCGATATTTAGCTATTCTGATTTGGCAGCGGTGACTATCGACGGTACTCCACAAGTAAGTGACTCTAGCAAAGTGAATCTATCACTTCCTACTTCGTATACTGTACTTTCTGAAAACGGTGAAGTAGAACGATCCTATGAAGTAATTATAGATAATCTGATTACCTCTACTTCAGAACTCGTGAATGACAATGATGTGGAACTAGATATCTATCCTCTACCCGCTAGAGAGTATATCAATATCGAGTGCTCTCGACTAATGACAGATATACAGATCATGAATGAAAGCGGTCAGTTACTATCATCTGTGAGTACGATCAATTCACGCAAACACCAATTGACTGACTTAGAACAGGGCTTGATTATTTTAAATATTACTCTCAGCACTGGACAGACCTTAATAAGAAAAGTAATCATCCACTAGCGGTAAGGGATGATCAAAGTATAATTTCAGTTTTAAAAATTAGAATTAGATAATGGATATATTTTCCCAAGTTGATCAAGAGTTAAAATCGAAAGGATATACATATCAAAGAGTAGATTTTAATAGACCATGGGGTGGCTTTTTTGTGCTAAATGAACTACATAAGGTTGATTTTATATCTCAATATTTTACCCAAGAAGCAAGAGACTCATTACAGGTAGATTTACCTATGAGTCCGAAAATACTGATTGTAGCTCCAGAGAAGAGGCTGTCATGGCAGTATCATCATAGGAGGTCAGAGGTATGGCAGGTTGCTAAAGGTAGTGTCGGTATCATCACCAGTGATACTGACACTGAGCAAGAAATGAAGATATATAATGAAGGGCAAAGTATCATACTTGCGACAGGCCAACGACACCGTTTGGTAGGTCTAGATAACTATGCAATTATAGCTGAAATATGGGTACATATAGATCCTGATCATCCATCAGATGAAGATGATATTGTACGATTGCAAGATGACTTTGGGAGATGAGTAGCAGCAACACAAAATATTGGACGTATTCAGTAGCACTAGCTGGATTTCTATTCGGATTTGATACTGTAGTAATTTCTGGTGCCAATCTTCCAGTCAAGGAACTATGGAATACATCACCAACATTTCATGGATGGTTTATCATGTCGATGGCACTTTGGGGGACTGTAGTCGGTGCTTTATTTGGTGGGATTCCAACGGATCGATTAGGCCGTAAAAAGACTCTTCTATGGATAGGAATACTATTTGCAATATCAGCCATCGGGTCAGCTCTTGCACCAGACCCATATACATTTTCATTCTTTAGATTCATAGGAGGTCTCGGAGTTGGAGCCTCTTCGGTCACAGTACCCACATATCTCTCAGAAGTTTCCGAACCTAAAGAGCGAGGGAGCATCGTGGCTAGATACCAATTCATGTTGGTGCTTGGTATTTTGATTGCCTTCATCAGTAATTATTTGCTGACAGGTTTTGGAGGTAATCAAGATTGGCGATATATGCTGGGTGTAGAGGCGATACCGGCAGTGATATACAGCATTATGGTTATGAGTGTACCTGGTAGTCCTCGATGGCTATTGCTGTATAAGAATGATGAAAAAGGCGCTAGGTCAGCTTTGGAATCTATCGGTCATAGAAATATAGATCAATGGATAGGTCAAATGAAATCTTCATCCACAAAGCTGACGGAAAAGTCTTCCCAAGTCTTTAATAGTAGATATAGAAAGCCTCTATTTCTTGCCTTTTGTATAGCTGCCTTCAATCAATTGTCAGGCATCAACTTCGTTTTATACTATGCACCTGAAATATTCGAGAATGCTGGTCTTACAAGTAGTGAGTCTCTTTCCAGTTCGGTCTATATTGGACTGGTCAATCTCGCATTTACCATCCTAGGTATGTACCTCATAGATCGCTTGGGCAGGAAGACTTTGCTCTTCTTAGGTTCTCTGGGCTATATCATCAGTCTATTGATGGTTGCTTATGCTTTTTATGCCGGAGCGGCAAGTTCGTTATTGCTATTTTCTGTATGCTTATTCATTGCCTCTCATGCCATAGGACAGGGAGCGGTCATATGGGTCTTTATCTCAGAAATATTCCCAACGTCGGTGAGGGCAAATGGTCAAGCTTGGGGTTCGGGTACTCACTGGGTTTTTGCGGCATTGATTACCGCTATTACACCGTATTTTCTCGATAATACAGATGGGATTTTCAAAGATAATGCATATCCAATATTTTTGATCTTCGCAGTTTTTATGGTTTTTCAACTCTTATGGGTCGTTTTCCTTATGCCAGAAACTAAGGGTAAGTCATTAGAAGAAATTGAAACGGAATTGGCATCAAGAGATATTCGCTAGATACTTAAAATCCAGATCATTCTAACATGGGATTTTCAAAACCTCTTATAAAATTGTTATATTTTGTTAAGCAAATCAATACAAACAGATACAAGCAATCAGTTCGTGATTCGGTTCGTAGTTTTCTTTGAGTGATGATAAGCATCTGATAATCAGATATGATATACAGTGGGTTCGAATCCTTTCGCCCCGACACAAAAAGCTCAGTAGAAATACTGGGCTTTTTGCGTTGATATAGCTCTCTAAATAAGAAAATGCCTTCCACTCTTTAGCGAAGGCATTTAATTCAATATTAGACTGTATGAAAAAACTATTTGCTCTTTATAATCATTAATCAATCGTTCGAGTGATTTGTTACCTCTTTGTGGCATTTCATATTAAAAAGTAAACCACAATAAATGGGTATTCTGGCAAAACAGACATTTATTATGACAATATATATATTGCATAGTGATCTATTTACAGAATATAATTATGCCATTAAATTCGTACATAATATTATCTAGTATAAAATTGATTTATTGAAGAATATAACATATATTTATATTGTTAGGTTTTATTTTATTATTAAAACTAATTTATGGATCCACCTGACCAGTTTTGCGCAGAAGCAATTGTTTCTGCACAAATTGCAGTTCTTTTAGAACACATGAGCGTGCAATAAAACAGATGCACATTCCATCATCCTGATGTTGAATAAGCATATCGCTGAAGGTGAACACTTCGATTGTACGTTGCGGTAAGAACATTACAAGTTCTAGCAGAATCAGTAAGCAGATAATTTGTCCACAAGTTATCTGCTTATTTTTTTCATCTCTAGCTCTTCTTCGGTTTATAAGCCTCTTCGTGTCATAATAGAGATTAAGCGAATTCGCGGTATCGCGAACGAGAGATTGGTTGTGGTAAATTATTTTGTATTTTTCATGCGAAGCCCGAAAGTTCAATTAAATAGATCATCGAAGATTAACAGATTTTCGCGTTCCTCCGCCCGTTCCAATATTCGATACGCTAGCTCCGAGAGCTCTCGCGAATCCTCCTCCTCTTTTCCCGACCTTTCCCTTTTCTTTAGTTATATTTATTAACCTGTGATCTTCTAGATATTTCAAGTGAAGAATTTTCCTTTGCGCTAGTGGAATATTTTATTCTTCAAGCGAAACGATAAAGCATGAATACAAATAATAAAGAAAAAGTTAGTCAAGAAGTATTTGACCTATATGATGCGTATGCACACAACCGAATTGATAGAAGAATATTTATGGAGAAATTATCGCTTCATGCCGTTGGAGGATGGACAATTACAAGTCTGTTAAGTTGCGTGATGCCCAAATATTCTGAAATCCAAATCGCACACGATGATTCTCGAGTGTCAAGTGAATATATTATTTACAACTCTGAAAAGGGAGGAGGAGAAATCAAAGCTTTGCTTTCACGACCTGCGAAAGCGCAAGGGAAATTGGGAGGAGTAATCGTCGTACACGAAAACCGAGGACTGAATCCACATATTGAAGATGTTGGCCGAAGAGCTGCTTTGGCAGGGTTTATTTCATTGTCACCTGATGCCTTAACACCTATGGGCGGCTATCCTGGAAATGACGATGATGGGAGGACATTACAACGACAACGAGACAAAAATGAAATGCTTGAAGATTTTATAGCTGCTTACGAATATTTAAAGACACATCCGGAATGCAATGGTAATGTTGGTGTAGTTGGATTCTGTTTTGGTGGTTGGATATCTAACATGATGGCTGTACGAATTCCTGATTTGAAAGCAGCTGTTCCTTTTTATGGTAGCCAACCTGATTCAGAACTTGTTCCTCAGATTCAAAGCCCATTACTTTTGCAATTTGGAGAATTAGATGCCAGAGTAAATAAAGGATGGCCCGCTTATGAGGAGGCACTAAAGAATAACGGAAAAGAATATACAGCGTACATTTATCCAAATGGGAATCATGGATTTCATAATGATACTACTGGACGATATGACAAAGAATTAGCTCAACTTGCTTGGACTAGAACTATTGAATTTTTCAAGAAAAATTTGAAATAAGTTTTAAAGGATTTCGCGATTGTTTATCGAAAATTGATTTAATTTCTCCATTGCGAAGCATAAAACGATTTAATTGATTTACTTTTCCAAAGCGAAGCAAAAAATACTATTTAAATATTTCTTCAAGAATTAACAGACCTCGAAATGGCACTCCCAATCCCGAACTCGCTATGCTAGCCCCGCTCGCTCTCTCCATGCCAGCTCCGCTGGCTCTCGAAATATAACATCTAGCGTCTAGAATCCAACGTCTCACTTAATAACCTCCTCCAAAGAAGACACAGCCGCCACATTAAACACCCCAAGCACCTCCTTCTCATCCGAAGAATCAATATTGCCTTGAACGTTCACCAAAGGCTCAGCAAAGATAGTACTCAGTCCATTGAGAATCTGTCTTTGTGCTAAATCTAGAAAATCAAAAGCCTCATTACTGATAGAATGAATTTCTACTCTTATGGTTTCGCCCTGTTCCCATGCGATAGGAATATTTTCATTAGTTAGTTCATTCACACCTTCGCGAATAGGTGGGATAAAAATGATATTATCAACGTCTGCACCTGCAGCTCTGACCGCATCAAAAGCAATATTCAATTCGAGCGGTCTGTTTAGATAAACTCCGTTTTTGAATGTTTTAATCCAATACGTATTACCAAGTCCTTCCAAATCTCTTGCAAAAAACTGTGCGTAAATTCCATCATCAAGAAATGCTTCATTTTCCCTGAACTCTTGACTGATACTATCTACCGTACATACTGGGTACAGAGCTGTGTTTGAAGAGTACGTAGTTTCATTTGCATTAATGACTAATTCAAATTCGTCTCCCACTTCTCCAATCGTTTCGCCGTCATCTGAAGTCCAAATGTATGTGCCTTGTCCCTGATTTTCAAAAATTAAGCTCTTGCCAGAACTTGAATTTACAACTACAGAGGCATTGTCAATATAAACCACTGAAGTACTATCAAAGTACGGCTGTGTTGTTTGTAGAGTAATTGTTTGATCCTCTGCAAGATTATTTAACCAAGCATCTACGACGACTAAAGGTTCGCCTTGATCTAAATCTACACTTATCACATCTTGACATGCTGATGTTCCTAAAAGGACAATAGCTGCACATACATATATTTTTTGCTTAATCATCTTATTTAAATTTGAAGTTGTAAGAAATTGATGGAATGAAATTACCGATCACTGCTAGTCTATACGCATCTGTCCGTACAGGTTGGTTAGGCGCGGTTCTAGCATCACTCTGCTGGAAGTATATAGAAAATGGATTACGTCTATTATAGACGTTGTATACAGAAAATACCCATTCTCCCTGCCAACGATTGTCTGGAGATTCGTTCCCTTTCCAAGAAAGCGATAAATCAAGTCTGTGGTAATCTGGTATTCTAATATTGTTCCTAGCCTCAGTTGTATTATGCGGGACTGTCAATCCTTGCTGAGTATACCTACTTGTTGGGAAATTTGTAGGCGTACCCGTGTTATACACAAAATTTGCACTCGCAGTCCAACTATTTGAAAGTTGTCTGAATAGAGTAGCACTTAAGTTGTGTAACTGATCAAATCTAGAAGGAAACCATGCTCCTCTAGAAATCCCATCTACCTGTCGTTCTGTACGCGCTAAAGTGTAACTCATCCATCCAGTCGTCTTCCCTTTTTCTTTTTTAAATTGAAATTCCCAACCGTAGGCTCTTCCTTTGCCTTCTAGTAAATCACCTTCTAAAAAGTTGTTCAAGTATAAATCAGCACCATCGATGTATTCCACTAAATTTGACATCTCTTTATAATAAACCTCTGTACTCATTTCGTACGTGTTATTGTCGAAATTTTTAAAATAGCCTAAGGCTACTTGGTCCGCCAGTTGCGGTCTGATATTATTTGTACTTGGAGTCCACACATCCACCGGAGTAGAAGCAGTTGTGTTTGATATAAGGTGAATGTATTGGGTAGTTCTATTATAACTCGCTTTCACAGAAGAACTTTCTGAAAGTTGATATTTGGCTGAAAAGCGCGGTTCCAAATTGTAATACGTTTCTATACCTTCCCATTGGTCATGTGTTTGGGAGGAAATAACTGGCCGACGTTGGCCTAACGGCGCGTCTCCAAACTCATACGATGTACCAGCTCCTAAGTAACTAAATTGAGAAAGCCGAACACCATAATTTAATTTTATATTATCAGTAAGGTCTTGTTCGTTTTCAACGAACAAGCCATTTTCCATAGCATATTTATTCGGTAAGCTAATAACACGTTCTTCGCCCTCACTCACACCTACTGCATTCCCAGGTTCAAATTTGTAAATAATAGATTGGCCTCCAAAGCGTAATAGATTGTTCGGATTTAGGAAGTAGTTAAATTCAGGTTTTACGCTCCAGTTCTCAATACTCGCATCCCAGTCAAATCTATTGATTGCATCATCACCAAACTTAATTTGATAATCGTAATCACTATAGAATAAAGTCACGTTGCTAAAGAGCTTGTCACTAAATAAATGATTCCATCTAAAAGATCCTGTGCTATTTCCCCAATTGAATCCAGCTTGATCTGCAAAGCCAAAATTATCCCGACCAAAATATCCCGAAAGATAAAGTCTATCTTTCTCACTAATTTTGTAGTTAGTCTTTAGTGTGAGATCATAAAAATTTAAAGCGGAACCTGAAAATTCTTCGTTTAAAAATGGTGCTGCTAATACATCTATATAAGACCTACGTGCAGCAACAATAAATGAGGACTTATCTTGAATTATAGGTGCTTCAACGGAGAGCCTACTAAAGATAAACCCCACGCCACCATTCACTTCTAATTTTTTATTATTTCCTTCTTTCATACGGACATCCAATATGGAAGAGAGCCGACCACCATATCGCGCTGGAATGCCACCTTTATATAATTTCACATCTTTTACTGCATCCGGGTTAAACACTGAAAAGAAACCGAACAGGTGAGATGAGTTAAATACTGGTGCCTCGTCAAGTAGAACTAAGTTTTGGTCTATGGATCCTCCACGTACATTAAAACCGGAAGCTCCTTCTCCTACACTGGTAACTCCTGGTAAAAGTTGGATACTTCGTATTATTTCCACTTCTCCAAGTAAGGACGGCATGCTTTTAATTGTTGCAATATCCAGTTTGTTAGTACTCATCTCTACCTCTGTGACATTTCTATCTGCTGCTTCTCCTACGACAACAACTTCTGCAATAAGGTTAGATTCTATTGGCATTTCCACATCCAGTTGCGTATTTTTATTCAGATCCAAGGTGATTACCTGGGTCTCAAAACCCAAATAGTCATATACAACTGTGTAGCTTCCTTTAGGAAGTGATATGGAGTAAAATCCATACTCATTGCTACTTATGCCTTGTCCGGTTTCTGTAACGAAGGCAGTAGCGCCAATGAGGGTTTCTCCATTACTGGCATCTTTTAAGTAGCCACTCAAAATATACTCTTGCGCATTCAAGGAGATACCTGAAAGAATAAATAGAAAAATTGCAGGAATGCATTTATACATCATTTCATTCATTTTATTGGATAGTAGATTAATTTAGGATAAACTGGAATTTTTTGCAACCAAGTTAAACTTACTAGGTCCTAACAATGGAATCACAAAATTGCTCACAATATTCTCATTTTTCTAAAATCTCTTAATAAATAAACCTTAAATTTAGATGAATTGTAAGAATACATGGATGAGCTGACTACTTACTTTACGGATATGCCGAAAGCGCACCGAACTGCACTGCTCGTGGGTGGTTTGGCATTCTTCTATGTTATAGAAACATTAGCCCCTTATTTTACCGAAAAGAGAAAATGGTGGAAGCAAACGGGTGTAAAGCTATTTTTCACAGTTACTACCTTATTGATTAATCTAATTATGGCTTTTATGCTTTTGAAATCAGCGGATTGGGTCACAGCGAATGATTTTGGCATATTGCATTTGATTTCCATGCCGATATGGCTTGAAATTATTGTAGGTCTGATGTTATTGGACCTGATAGGAGCTTGGCTTATACATTATATCGAACATCATGTAACATTTATGTGGAAGTTTCATCTCATTCATCATTCTGATCAGCATATCGATACGTTTAGCGCTACTAGGCACCATCCAGGAGAAAGTGTATTCAGATTTGTATTTACAATACTTGCAGTATTGATATCAGGCGCTCCTATTTGGATGGTATTTTTATACCAGTCCATTTCTCTCGTTATGTCCCAGTTTAACCATTCAAATATATCATTCCCGTTATGGTTAGATAAAATTCTGTCAGCAGTGATTGCTACTCCGCATATGCATAGAGTTCATCATCATTATAGAATGCCGTATTCGGATATGAATTACGGCAACATTTTTTCAATCTGGGACCGTATATTCCAGACCTATGTACGTGTTGATAATCGCAAACTAAAGTACGGTGTAGACACTCATATGGATATAAAATCTAGTGAAAGTATTGTTGAGTTGCTTAAGATTCCATTTAAGCCGTATCGCCCCCATGTCGAATATGATACAAAAGAAGAGTTGTAATTCTTACTTAACTACAACGCCTTTGATGTTCCAATTTATATCTACAGTGCCTGCAGAAAAATTTCTAAGAGTTTCCCAATCACCAGAAAGGTTCTGAAACCTGTCACCATTTTCGTTGGCTGGACCCAAATCACAGCCTAAGACTTGCGCATCACCATCCTGAGAAAATCGTATTCCTAACCAGAGATCTTCTGTTCCAAGTGTGATATCCTGCGAAATAGTATGAAAATTCCAAGAGTTACCAGAAGCGCTTAACGTTACGCTCGATGAATAAATTTCTGCACCTGGGGCATTTGCTGTTCCACCACTAAAAATTACAACTTCGGCACTCGTGGGTACGTCTTTTAAATAAAATTCTACGGCTTCTAAGGTTTCTCCAGTTCTATCAGCAAATACCGATGCTGGAAATCTTGCAGCACCCAAGTAAGTTCCTGCTTGTAAAAGAGGAGCATCATTATTTGCAGCATCGTAAGAGAGAATAAATTCTTCATCAGGACCGCAAGAGCTGAATATAAGTGCTATGAACGCTAGGCTAAGTATTATTGAATTACGCATTTTATTTGTTTTAGTAGTTCGAAATTAATACAAATATAGATAGGAGGAAAGCGAGGATTCTACTTTAATAGAATTTTAATAGATGGGGTAACAACAAAAATGGAGCCCTCTCTTTAATAAGAAAGGGCTCTAAATACTATCAATGCAAGATCAATATTTTATATTTTAATGATATTGCCTGTGAATGTTTTTCCATCAAAATCGATCTTGTAGGTATAAGTACCTTGCGGTAAACTTGTATCAATGGAAAGCGTGTGGTTACCTTTTGACTGGTTTTTGCTTGTAGTTTTGTATACAAGACTACCTAAGGTATTATATAACTCTACTCTTATGTCTGATTCATTTTCTAACTGGCACTGAATATTAAATACATCTGTAAATGGCATAGGGTAGATAGTCAAGTTTTTTGATACTGTAGATCTCTTTTTTGGCATTTCCTCAATAAGAACATTTGCATTATTTGGATCATATTGAGCAGTGCTTCTAATGCTACTTTCTCCTGATTGTAGTCCTTCATTCGGAACACAATCTCCAGCACTGGATTCGGTATAAACACCTCCTGTGCCTTGTACAGCATCCTCTGCTCCTTCGCAACCATGATTTTCAAAAGCGACCAAAGAAACGGATGTTGCACCGGCCTCTATTATATGATCTACTCCTTCGTTAAATCCTTCATAAAAATTACAACCAGCATCTGTGTATATAATAACATGCAAACATTTTTTGTGTTCTCCGTCAAGGTCTGGATCTATAGTGCCATTGCCAAGCCAGTCAGCTATTTGATCTGCTGCATTTCCTATATCATCTTCGCCTGGTGTACGATCCCCTAGATCAACCACAGGGTCACATTCAAAATTGTTGACTACTTCAGACTCATCATCACGCTCTTGCCATGTTGTTATTGCAAATGTTGCTCCGCATTCTTCTGGACATGCTTCCTGAACTTGATTAATGAAATTTTGAATTTGACATTCTGCCTCTGCCAAGTCGGAATTTGACATTGATCCGGATTTGTCAACAACAAAAAGATAATCGCAGCATTCTACAGGGCCTATTGGATCAGTTTCTTTACATCCTGTGGTCATGAAAGTATCTATTTCTGACCATCTTGCTTCCTCCGTATATTCACAAGCATCTGGACACTCTGGGTACTGTGGGCAATAGACAATCAAACGATACGCATATTTTCTGCAAGGTTCTAAGTCATCTACAGTGATTGCATGGCCCGTAAATATAGGGGTAATGGTTCCAGGAGCATCTGGGTCTATTGGCCAATATTCAAAGTAATGTGGATAGTCTTCATAGCCATATGCATAAAGATGAGCTGAGAATTCAAATGCTTGCGCTTCAGTAGTAATTTCTATGGGCTCATCACATGGGCATTCGCACAAGGTCATTACACACACAGTATCTGACAATTCAGACCAATCATTTGGGCCACATTTTTCTCTAATACAGAATTCATATTTAGTGCATTCTTCAAGTGGTTCATCTGCCATAGTCCAAACATGACTTGAAATCAAACCTGATACATTCCACGCGCCTACTCCTTTAGTTCTCCATTGGACCGTAAACTCTCCAGTGGACCCCCCAAACGGGTAGATATACACGCTAGTACTGTTTTCAGTAAATTTAAGTTGATCTAAATCATAGACACATTGTGCCTCGATGTCAGCACTTGAGAATAGAAAAGCAGTGAGCATTATAAATGTCAATGCAACTTTGTTTAGTGTTTTCATTTTAGAAATTTTAATTTATTAAATATGTTTTGAAAATCCTCAGTTGACAGAACTGACTTGAGTAAAAGCTTAATGCTTTTTATTTGATCTAAGTAGATCGGAGGAAATCATGATGCTCCATGAATAAAAGCATTATGAATTTAAAAACGTGACTACAATAATAAATGAATATTTTATTGCTCAAATGTTGCTAAGGATCTGTCACGTTTTTCTTTTTGAAAAGATTATATAAGTAGAATCTATGACAGCTAATTATTCAAAGGAATGGATTAGAGATTTTAAAAAACAAGATCAGTCTATATTAGACTTTTCTTGTTTTTTTATAAATCATCAGAACAAGTATAAAAAGAACAAAACCAGTAATTGATAGATAACCTAATAGGTTCTTAGATTTAAAAAGTGGCGTGCTGTCTCCAACTAAAATTAAGTGAGCCCAATACTTTGGCTTTTTAAATGTAGGACTTGCATTTTGGATGTACTGGAGTTTAGCTTTACGCAAAGCCTCACTTTTTCTCATTCCATTTTTTAGATACATGTAGAAATTATCAAGAATATCCTTTGTAGAAGCATCTGAAGATTGCCATAAACTAGTAATCACACTACCACTGCCAGAATGGATGAAGCTACGTGTAAGACTTCTAACGCCGTCACCTATTTCTACTGGTCCAACGCCTGAATTGCAAGCGGATAGTACAACAAGCTTTGCTGGAATTTCAAGATTATAGATCTCTGATGCAGAAAGAGAATGAAAATTATCTTCTGCTTCGAAAATAAGTCCAGAATTATCCGGAAAATCTTTGTCCAGTGTACCATGCAAAGCAAAATGAAAAATCGAAAATTCATTTAAACTCTCAAGAAAATTTGATTTAGTTGCATTTTGATTGGTAAATGTTTTTCCGCCAATTATTTCTTGAGCAGATCCAACCTCAGCTAAGGTATGTTGGAGTGGGGAAAAGGCCTTATGAGAATTTTCAGAATTGTACTGTTTAAAACGTTGTTCTGAGTAATCAGACGCAAATGCGGCAATTTTACCGTTTTCCGTAAATGGTTTCGAATCAAATAGAAAGGCAGAACTATATTCATAAGAAATTTCAAACTTATCAATCCACAAAGTAGCACTGTCCAAGGGTAAACTTTCGAAAGGAATTTGTAAAAGTTCTTGGTCAGGGATAATAATAATTGTTTCTGCCTTTATTTTTTTGAGCTGATCTAAAAGTAGAGAAGGCATTAAATTATGGGTGCGCGCTCCCTGACTCAATTTATCATAATATGAAATGATGTCAGTTTTACTCAATGAAGCGCTATTTAGGGCAATGTTATCTTTTGTAATAAGAAAGTAATACAGTTGATTTGATTCCAGGTGAAATTCCAACAGGGCTTCTCCTTCTTTCAAATGGTTTTGAATTTCAATGATGCTAGGAACATGCATGTTTTCACAACTTTCTACAATTTTGTCTATTCCCGTTTTCTTTTGATATAGAGTAAGGTCAATTTTATATTTGGAAAATTCGTTGAACGCATTTTTTCTTATACTGTCGTTAGCATTAAGTGTGGTTTGGTATATTTTACTTTTGAGCAAAATCGAATCTTTAATACGTCTTTCAGCTTCTAGAATGTCATCCGAAAATTCTTGTGATTTTAGCTCTTCAATTGAAATACTTCTATCAAGTAATTGTGATTTTAATTTCGCGACTATACTATATGCTCTTTCAAGGTATTTTCTTTTATTCTCTTCTTTGTATAAGTGCATAGCAGCATTTAGACCCAATTGGTAGAATTGACGCGATTCTTTTAAGACAGGTAAATAGGATGTCTCATCCCAGTTTTCTTTAAATAATCTTCTGTTTAAAGTGTCGTACTTTTCTACAGCTTCCAACGTAGATATGAAAAGAAAGTTTTCATTTTTTTCTAGAGCTAGCGCGTAAAGTGCTTTAGATTTTAATCCCATTTGTCTCAAAAGATAGGATTCGCCAATGAATTGTCGATTCTTTATATTGGGATGGCGCAGATAGTTGTCAGTTAGATTATTGTCTAATAGTTGCATTCCCTCCTGGTAATTTTCTAGCGCATCTTGGTATTTGCCTTGCAAAAAGTAAATATCCCCCATGTTTTCATAATTACCACTAATTCTATTTAATTCTGTGGAGGAAAGGTTGTCAAAATATGATTTGCGGACTCTAAGTAAAATTTGTATGGCTTCTTTATATTCCCCCTGTTCCTTTTTTATATGTGAATAGTGGTTTAAGAAGTTATTTAGATCCTGAGGTTTAATGTCAGGGATTGTTTTTGCAATTTTCAGAGCTTGCTCGCTGTAATTTTCAGCTGCCGCAAAATCTCCTAAAAATTTATATTGTCTAGAGATGTCATCACAAATCCTTGCTTCTTTTACTAATGCGTCATTTGTCAAGGTGCTTGTAATCTTTAAGGCCTCTTTTAGTTTTATAATTGCCTCTGTATGAGATCCTTCTTTTTCCAAGACGATAGCTTGAGAGCGTAATAAATTTCTGTAATATGAATTTTTTGCACCAATATGACTTGCTTCCGCTTTTTCAAAATAGAATATTGCTTTCGAATTGTCTCCTTGAAAGTTGTAGAATGTACCTATTTCTGTAAAGTGATTAGAACTATAACTATGGGGCTTAGGCAACCTATTTTCAATGTTAATTACCTTAAAGTAATATTGTTCTGCTTCCTTTGCTTGTCCAAGAAAGTCTAAAGATTGGCCGATATTAAAGTAAGTAATAGCAATCTCTTGCGATAGGCTGTCAAGACATTTAAGTTGGTCTTGCAATACTTTTTTTTGACTCGCCAGGGCTCTATTATCATCCTGTAAAACAGAAAAGTAATACGCCCCATAGGTTTTATTTAATACATAATTATAGGGGCACGCGTCAATGCTGTCCTTATAGTCGTGTTTAATTTTGTTGATTGCATTATAGAAGTTAGTTGAATCTTTTAGTGCAGTACTGTATTTTGCTCTTGTTGCTTTCATCAAATTTTCAAATAATATTTGACCAATAAGCTCCGTAGTAGGAAAGAGGATACAAATAATAAGTGAAAGACGAATACAGATTCTAAGGTGCATTACTAAAAGTAAAAAATAATCCCATCCAGAATCAAATCTGGATGGGAAGATTTTTACAATTTTATAATTTTATGTTTGCGTTTTTTCTTTTTATTAGAAATCTCTAAAAGGTAGAGTCCTGAGTCATTAATTTTAAATTCTGCATCATTATAGCCTAATTGAGCGCTAACGTTTAATTGTTCAACGAGCTGCCCCAATTGATTATACAGTGAGAGAAGATAATTATCCTCCTCATCTGCATTAAATTTGATAGTAACATCGTTCCCAACTAAAGGATTAGGGTAAATTTGGTCTTTGTTTAATGCAGTATCATTCTTTCTTTTCGTAGGGAAACAAAGTCCTAAAATACTAAGCGCGTTATTAGTATTTAAATATCCGTTAGAAACTGTTTTAGGGTTCAATTCAAAAGTTTCTGATGCACCTAATATAATTGCGCATTTTATTTCACTAGCATCAAATTCAGTTTGATGCGTTGCTAATGTGGCTGCAACTGCGGTTACAATGGAAGTTGACTGAGATGTACCAGTCTTGTAAGTTAGGCCTTCACTCGTAAGTCCTGCTATTTTATATCCAGGAGCAACAATATCAACAGACTTATCTCCATAATTAGAGAAACTGGCAAGGTCGTCTGAACAATCAAAAGTCCCGACTGTTAGAATGTTGTTGAACGTATATGCTGCTGGCCAGTTTGGCATTACTAAATTATCGTCTATATCTTCTCCGTTATTCCCTGCGGCGCAAACCATTAAAACATCATAGTCAGATAACACGTGTTCAATACAGTGTCTTAATGGTGATAGTTCTGCTTCTTCTCTAGTTTCTTTAAAGCTCCAACTAAAATTTGCAATGTGCAAGCCTGCAATAACAGCCTCCTCAAAGGCATAGATAATCTCAGCGATGTAGCCATATCCAGAGTTATCGAATGTTTTACACATATTGAAAGAAACATCAGGAGGCACGTAGCCATGCAAATTTGCATCCTTATTCGATAAGTGGGCAATTACAGAAGAAATATGTGTTCCATGTCCGTGAAAATCCTCTGCAATTTGGTCATTTTCTAAATAATCATGTTGAATATAATCTTTAATCGTAAAATAATACTCTTGATATTCTGTAATTTCAGGATAAGTAAAACCTGTGTCGAATACGCCTACTTCTACAGAATTTACATCTGTTGCTGCATATGAAGAAACAAGGCCATAGCAATCCATCTGATGATCATAGGAATTTCCTCCAGGTATAGCAGAATCCGTAAGGTCAGTGATTTCTTCAGCTGCGTAGTCTAAACCTGCTTCTTGAACTTTGGCTCTGTTCCTTGCGGTAGAATTTTCTTCATTAATATTATAAATGGTTGTGTTAGTAGGAGGATACTCAAATGGAAAATAATTTACCTCCCAAAGTCTGGTGGAAGAAATGGGGGAAACCCAGATTTCAGTACAATTAAGATCTTCTAGTGCTTCATTTATATCATCTTGGGTAGCACTAGCATCAAATACTATAAGAAAACGATTAGGAGAATAGCTGCTCTGAGCGAAACTTAGTTGTCCAACAAATAGAAGAGTTATAATGAATAGAAAAGGGTTTAGTCTCTTAGCCATAACGTTAAATTTAATATGTAAAGATTCAATTATCAATTCTATAAGCAATGAGAAAATAGAAGCGTGACATTTATTTTAAAAAGTACGATTATTTATTGCTAACAAAGAACAACCCGTTCTATTAAAACGGGTTGCTTGGATAATTGAACCTCGTAGTTATGGTAAACTACAAAGAGTTATTAGTATAAGAGTTGTATTTTAACTTTTGTGACATGAATCTTAGAAAATAAAAAAAATTAAACATTTAGTCACGATTTTGATTTTGCAAAGCTTATAAATATGGATAAGATCAAGAATCTGTAAATTATGGTAAACAAGAATTTTGGACTAACAGAGCAGGAGTATCTGGACATGGTCATAGAAATGAAGATGGGCAAAGAAGATCTCTTTGAACATATTTTTTTGAGCCATTTTGAGAAAACTATGAAGTTTACCAGAAACAAGTATAAGCTTTCCTATGAGCAAGCATATGACGCGTGTATGGATAGCCTTTTAGAGTTTAGAAGAGGTTTAATGGAGGATAAATATACATATGGAAATCTAAATTATTTGTTTTCTAAAATGGCAGGACAACGCTTTTTTAAGAATGTAAAAAAAGACAACAGGTTTGAAGCGATTCCGCAAGATGTTGTGCTCCCAGATCAAGAGTTATTCCTGGATGCTGATGAAAAAATTGTGTTGGATAGAGCATGGAGTAAACTAGGCGAAGGATGTAGAAATCTGTTAAAGAACTACTACTACAATAATATAAAATTAACTGTCTTAGCAGAGATAGAAGATAGAAAACCAGAATCATTGAGAAAACAAAAACAAAGATGTTTAAATACACTTAGAATGAACTTTCAAAGAATTATGAAACCAATAAACGCATGAAGAATTTAAAAAAATTAATAGACCCCAATTTAGATCCTATTGAAATAGATCAGTATATGTCTCAAATTCTGAGAGAGAAATTTGATTCTGAGCTTGCACTAAAATATAAAGCGAAGTTGTCAAATTCATATAATGTAGAAAGAACACAACAGCCTGGAACTAATTATACGTATATCTTTTTGATCTCGGCTCTGATTCTTCTAGGAGGATACTTGATATTAAAACAGATGAATACATCCGCTTTGCCAAATACGGATGAATATAAATTAATGGCGCTAAACTTTGACGAAAAGAATCCTTTTCAAGCAAATGCTGTAACAAGGAGTAGCGATGGAAAGGAAGATGCTCTCAAATTACAAGCATATGTTGCTTTCGAAGATGAAAAATATAAAGAAGCATCTAAAGCGCTCTCAAGCATAGTAGAAAAAGGTAAAAAGGATAATTTCCTTCTTGGGTATGCTAATTTTAAAATGGGAGAATTTGCAGAAGCTAGAAAGAGCTTCTCAGTTGTACTCAGTCTAGGAGGTGATGATACGTACATATCTGAAGCTCGGTTCTACAATGTGCTGAGTCTATTTGCAGAAGGTAGAACGTCAGAAGCGAAAATAGCTATGGATGCGCTTATCGCTGGATCGTGGGAATCAAAACAACTTGTTGAAATATTTAAGAACTAGTTTAATGTCAGTTTAGTTTTCGACTATCGGGTAGGTTTTTTGAAATGTGATTCTCTTCTGATTAGCACTGGATCTTTCATAGGAGTAATCTGCTCATATGTACGCATGAGGAACATGGAGGATATAGTCACGCTTTAGCGGGACCAAGCGAACAGCGCGTCCGGAATACTCCGACCTAAAGTAATGCGCCAGCAATGCGTGCTGGCGTATTACTTTAGGGCATGCCCTAAATCAGGGAACACGAGGAATAACGCTTAATTTCGTAAACGATTGCGAAAGTAATCGGAAATCACCCCATTTTGCTCATAAGTTTTTCTTAAATTCCAGTATAAAGAAAATCATAAATACATGTATTTTAATTCAAAAGGAAAAGAGGAGGTAACGTATGATGCGATCGTTATAGGATCAGGAATGAGTGGTGGTTGGGCTGCGAAAGAGCTGAGCGAAAAGGGAATGAAGACATTGGTTCTAGAGCGCGGTCGTGATTTAAAGCATGGGCAGTATCCAACAGCTAATTTAGATAAATGGGATGTGCCGAATGCGGGGCGACTTTCTGAAGAGGAGATGAAGGACTATCAAAAGCAAGGAAGAACGGGATATACTGTTACTCAGTTTACTAAAGATTTGTGGGTTAAAGATCCTGAGCATCCGTATAGTGAAACGAAGCGTTTTGACTGGATACGTGGTTACCATGTAGGTGGGAGGTCTCTATTGTGGGGTAGACAAAGTTATAGATGGAGTGAGATAGATTTTACTGCTAATGCGAAAGAAGGGATTGCGGTGGATTGGCCAATACGGTATGCGGATATAGAGCCTTGGTATGATTATGTAGAATCTTATATAGGGATAAGTGGTGAAGCTTTGGGTCTGAAACAATTGCCAGATTCTAAGTTCCAACCTGCTATGGAATTAAATTGCATAGAGAAGCATACACAGGAAAAAATTGCGAAGGCATATAATGATAGAATCCTTACCGTTGGTAGGGTAGCGCATATTACTAAACAAGGAGGACATAATGGTAGGGGAACTTGCCAGTATAGAAATAGATGTGTACGTGGTTGTCCGCATGGGGCATATTTTTCTGCGAATGCCTCGACGCTTCCAGCTGCTGAAAAGACAGGGAACATGACTATGCGTACCCACTCTGTGGTACATTCCATAATTTATGATGACAAGACGCAAAAAGCAACAGGTGTCCGTGTGATAGATGCACAGACGATGGAGACACACGAGTTTTATGCTAAGGTGATTTTCTTAAATGCGTCAGCATTAAATTCAGCTTGGGTTTTAATGAATTCTACTTCTGAAAGATTTCCAACTGGCATGGGAAATGATTCTGGTGAACTGGGACATAATGTTATGGATCACCATTTTCAGGTAGGTGCAAGAGCTGAACATGAGGGTTTCCAGGATATGTATTATAAGGGTAGAAGACCGAATGGAATTTATGTGCCACGGTTTAGAAATATTGACAAGGCAACGCGGCAAAAGAACTATCTAAGAGGCTATGGCTATCAAGGCGGTGGCGGTAGACAAGCTTGGTGGCGTCCTGCAGAAGCGGCCAAATACGGTGCAGCATTTAAAACTGAACTTGCACAGCCAGGGAATTGGACTATGAGTTTACATGGATTCGGGGAATGTCTTCCTTATCATGAGAATAAAATGACATTGGACAATAGTAAGAAAGATAAATGGGGTCTTCCAACAATTAATATGGATGTGGAATGGAAAACAAATGAGAGAGAGATGCGTAAAGACATGAAAATTTCTGCGGCGGAAATGTTAGAAGCAGCGGGAATGAAGAATGTCAAAGAATTTGAGAATCCGTGTTTTCCAGGATTAGGAATTCATGAAATGGGGACGGCAAGAATGGGACGCGATCCTAAAACTTCTGTACTTAATAGGTGGAACCAAATTCATGCGGTGAAAAATGTATTTGTAACGGATGGAGCGTGCATGACTTCTGCTGGAAATCAAAACCCATCATTGACATACATGGCATTAACAGCACGTGCTGCGAATTATGCGGTAGAACAAGTAAAAAAAGATAATCTATAAGCTATGAAAAGAAGAAAGGCACTACAGCTTTCAGCTGGATTGATAGGAGGCGCAATGGCGATGGGGAGTTCTGCGCTGATGTTTGGTTGTAAAACGGATGCTGGAGACGGATGGAAACCTGCTTTCTTGGATACGGATCAGGTAAACCTAATTGCGGAATTAGCTGAAACTATTATCCCTAAAACAGATACACCGGGTGCTAAAGATGCCCTGGTGCATAGATTTATTGATAGTCAGCTAGCGGGTTACATGACGAAGGAGGATAAGACTAGCTTTGTAGAAGGTCTACAGGGTATTGATGAGTTATCAAAATCAATAGGAGGAAAAGGGTTTGTTGACGCGGATGAGGGACTTCGTACACAAGTTATGGATGCTCTTGTAAAGGACGCGGACGATCATTATGCTGCGAAAAAACAAGGACCACCAACATTCGACGCACTTGTAGGCTTAGTGAAGAATGCCTTTTTTAACTCTGAAGTAGCAGCAAAAGAAGTAATGCGATATGACCCAAGTCCGGGAGAATATATAGGGTGCTATCCATTAGAAAAGGTGGGAGCGTTATGGTCAGAATAATTTAGAAACACAGAATAAACGAATTACTACTTAAATATCAAAATCAACTTATGAAACGTCGAGAGTTTGTTAAAAAATCAGGAGGATTAACATTTGGAATATTAGGAGGAGCTTCTAGCTTCGTTGCATGCAAGGGGAATAATGCATCTGATGCCGCAAAGGCAGCAAAGGCTGTTGTCACAGAGAGCAAGCCTTGGTTTAAGCAGTCCCTAGCGCAATGGTCAGTGAACAAAGAGCTTTTTGCTGGTGATTTGGATCATCTAGATTTCGCAAAATATTCGGCGGACCTGGGCTTTGAAGGTGTAGAATACGTAAGTGCGTTTTTTAAAGATAAAGTGGAAGATAAAGACTATCTAAATGAAATGAATAAACGGGCTAAGGACAGTAATGTAGAACAACTCCTTATTATGGTTGATGGTGAAGGTGATCTTGCTTCGGAAGATAAAAAGGTCAGAGAAACAACAATCGAAAACCATAAGAAATGGTTAGCGGCTGCGAGTGCATTGGGCTGTCATAGTATCCGCGTAAACCTCTTTGGTGAAATGTATGACAAAACCAAATGGATTGAATATTCAACGGAAGGCTTGGGCGCTTTGTCAGAAATAGCAAAGCCAAGCAATATAAATGTGATCGTAGAAAACCATGGATGGATTTCGTCACATGCACCTTCTCTTGTGCAGGTAATGAAAAATATAAACATGGATAATTGTGGTACACTCCCTGATTTTGGAAACTTTTGTATGAAACGATCAGATGGTGAAAAATGGGGAAAAGAATGTTTGGAAGAATACGATAAGTACAAAGGTGTGGACGAATTAATGCCATACGCAAAAGCGGTAAGTGCAAAGTCGCATGATTTTGGTCCAGACGGTAAGGAAACTAAAATCGATTATGCAAAGATGATGGACATCGTTAAAAAGCATGGTTATAGAGGATACGTCGGGACAGAGTATGAAGGTTCACGATTATCGTCTAAGGAAGGAGTTATTGCGACTAGAGATTTGTTGAAGACTTTGAATGTGTAAGGGCTTGAGCGATTGTCTGTCGTAAAAGTTAATATGAATTTAAATAATGGAAGTGTGCCAATCGCTTTGCGATTCCTAATCCCGCACTCCCCATCCTAGCTCCGCTAGCTCTCGCGCACTCGCGAAATCTTCTCCTGAATCTCCAAATCCCGCACACGCCGCTCTCTCGATCTCCCCATGCTAGCCGCGCTAGCTCTCTCGAAATCTTCTTCCGAACCTCCCAATACTTTTTCATGAAAATCTACACTCTAGAATCTAGAGTGTATCTAACGTCTCTCTAATACAATCTCTTCGCCAAAATCGCTTCTAGATCATTTCTCAATTTACTAGCTGACTCAAAATGAATAGCATGCATCCCGGCGCGTCTTGCACCTTCTACATTCTCCAAGTTGTCGTCAATAAAAATTGTTTCACTACCGCTGAGAGAGTAGCGTTTTAGCATAAGATCATAGATCTGCTTATCGGGCTTTTTCATGTGTTCAACGCCGGAAACGACGATGCCCTCAAACCAACTTAGAAAATCATAACGTTCAAGAGCTACAGGAAAGGTTTCTCTAGACCAATTCGTCAGCGCATAAATACGGTACTTCTTGGTTTCTATTAATTCTTTGAGGTAGTCTACTGTTTCTTGGATGGGACCACCTAACATATCTTCCCAACGGTCGTAATAAGCCCGAATTAGCTCTTCATATTCTGGAAATTCTTCAATTTTCGTATCAGTTGCTTCTAATATGGAGCGTCCAGCATCTTGTTGGATATTCCATTCTGAGGTACAAACATTATTAAAGAAAAATGCTCTCTTTTCTTCATCTGGAATTAATTCATCAAAAACATATCTTGGATTCCAGTCAATGAGTACACCCCCTAAATCAAAAATGATATTCCTTAAATACATGAATTGAGCTTGAACGCGTGATTAATTAAAATAGTTAAAAAATATGTTTAACTATGAAGTGATAATGAAAATTAAGCATTCTAATCTTCGTCATCATAATGCAACCATAAAAATGCGCTTAGCAAAACAATTACTGCAAAAGCACCACTATAATTAAGTATAGGATCACCCAATTTAAAATGGGTGTATAACGCTCCACACATGAGTCCTATTAAACACATGGCAGCCAATCTTCTTAGTTTAGGAATGAATAGACCTACGGCACCTGCGATTTCTAGCACACCAGCAACAGTCTTAAACCATGAAGGAAATCCAGATTTAACAAAGACAGCCGCAGCTTCTTCGTTTCCTGTTAATTTTCCAACGCCCGCTAAAACCATCCAGGCACCTACCGCTACTGCTAGTACGAGTGCGATTATGTTTTTCGTTTTATCCGTCATGTCAAAAAATTAAAAGTCGATGTCCTCAATATAGGATTTACTGTACAGTCTAGTATGCGCAAATGGGTGAATTTTTGAGAAAATAGCTTTCCTACTCAGTTTGATAAAGAAAATGTGTCTTTATTGACACTTTAGGTGTTTTAAGTTGACCTTATGCGCATCAATTTTACAAGAAAATCTATCCCAATTTTAAAAACATGGGAGAATGATCTGCTAATTTTTTCTCCCTAGCTTCATGATCATAGTAACATTCATTAACAATAGGCAGAAGAGAATCGTGCACATAGGTATGGTCATATCTATACCCATTCCCTTTATGCGAATACCAAGAGAATTCTTTTGCTTCTGCATGAATATGTCGAAACGCATCGTGATATCCCATGCTCTCTAGTTTAGAAAGCTGTTCTGTGTACCAAAATGAATTTCCTTTTTGATCAATGTAATTTTTTCCTGTATTAAAATCGCCTGCAATTATAGAAGGCTTCTCACCTAAGTGTTCATGAAAAAATTCGAACAATGTGTGCTTCTTTTTATGTGGAAGGTAAACACCATAAATATCAAAGGCTTCAAATTCTCCCTTGACAATGCAGTGCGAAAAATTCGGATCAATACCTTTAAACAACACAGAATTAAATGGATGTTTACTCGCTAAAAGAACACCGTTTAAATCTTTGCTTGCAGGACTCACTGCCTGATGAATGTAATCATATTTTGTGAGGTGTGAACGTAACTGTACACCGTTCGGATTATTCTTAAATTCCGAAAGAATTATGACATTCGGATTCTTGCTTATGAGGTAAGAAATAATGCGCAGAGTGCGGCTTCCGCCACCTTGTTGTATGTTCCAAGAGAGGATATTAAACATGCATTTCCTCGTTTATGCCCCTTTTTTAAGCTGTTTTGCCGCGTCTATGCTGGCTTTTAACGCTGACATGATGTCAACAACAGGTTTTTCTACCTCATCCTCGATGTGGACGATCTCTTTACCTTCTATCTTGTTTTGCACGAGTTCCATAAGAGCAGAACGGTATCTATCTTCAAAATTGACCTTATCAAAAGTTGTCTCTAACGAAGCAACCAGTGTCTCTGCTAATTTTAACTGCGCTTCGTCCACTTCTGTTTCCACAATATCTGGCACTTTTTTCATGCTTCTGACCTCATTTGGGTAGCGCAACTTATACATGATCAAACCATTTTTTTCTGCAGTCAATAAGACAACGTCTTCCTTGTCACGCAAAATAATTCTACCGATCCCAGCCTTGCCCGTTTTCTTTAAAGTCTGACAAAAAAGATTAAACGTTTTTGATGCAACCTCACCATTTGGTCCTACATAATAGATAGCTTCAAACCGACTCGGATGCACTTCTGTAATATCCACAAATGCCTCGATATCGATTGCACGTGTACTCTTTAATTTGATAGCTTCTAGTTCAGACTTTTCAAAGACCACATATTGGTCTGGTTCGTACTCATATCCTTTGACGATATCCGCGGACGGTACAGTCTCATTACATGTCTTACATACTTTGTTGTAACCCACTCGACCTTTATCTTCTCTGTGCAATTGCTTGAAAGAGATGTTATTCTTTTTTTCAACCGCATTAAAAATCTGAATAGGAATCGTGACTAACGAAAATCGGATATGGCCTTTCCACATAGATCGCATAGTTTCTTATTTTATTTTTTTATTAAATCATCTCTTAAATGTAAAAACACAGGTTCTCTGAATGTGTTATTATTTGTTAGAGATGCGTATTTAATCTCACAGTATAATACGGCATCTAACCATATCGTGTCCTTCTCTTCTTCGATTTTATCGTCTACTCGCTTAGGACCCTCCCCAATTTCTTTAAATCTTGCCAGAATGTCAATCATCTTTTTTTCATCGAAGCCAGTACCGACCTTTCCCATGTAGCGGATTTTGCCATCTTCCTCTTCCACGCCCAGATGTATTGCTCCGAATAGATTAGATCTAGCACCCTTTCCCTTCGTATAACCTAATATCAAGCATTCCGCTGTTTCACGATATTTCACCTTTAACCAAGCCCGCGTTCTAGACCCCGGAGAGTAACGCGCATTTTTATCTTTCGCCATAACACCCTCCAGATTCATTGCCTTTGCAGCTTTAAACAAAGCCGGGCCATCGTCAATTGCTTCGCTAATCCTATAACTACCGCTTCTTTTAATGCAAGCATTAAGCCAAGCTGTCCGTTTGTGGAAGGGCAGTTGGGTAATATTCTTCCCATCCAGCTCCAAACAGTCAAAAATATAGCAAGCAACAGGCATAGACCGCGATTTTCTTAAGATTGCTTCCTTTCCTTTAGTATGCATTCTGCTGATAACATCACTGAAAACAGGTCTTCCTTCAGGGTCTAAGACAACAATTTCGCCATCAAATATGCCCGACTGCACGTCAAAACATAATTCCGCGTCACAAAGCTCTGGAAATGCGTCCGTTATATCTCTACCACTTCGAGAAATGATTTTTATAGAGTCATCTTCTAGATGGATCATCGCGCGGATACCATCCCATTTAATCTCATAAGCAAACTGTGGTCCTACAGGAAGTTCTTTAGACATGTCCGCAAGCATGGGCTGCGGTTTTTGATCCAGCAATAAATTTGTTGCTGGAGACTTACGTTCGATCAACCACTGATTATCGCGCGTTCTGAAAATTAGATAGTCATGGGTGTATTTTTTCTGATGCAGCGTAAATGCAATTTTATCTTTTGTTAGTTCCTTTGATGTGTATTTCCCAGATTCGTAAATCCACATATTCCCAGCACCATATTCACCCTTTGGAATCACGCCCTCAAAATTTAAATACTTAAGCGGATGCGGTTCTGT
>Ga0209828_1000188_pt1 | contig 58113 bp, 41 predicted proteins | sample MaitaG_FD_187429 | JGI IMG/M metagenome (GOLD analysis project Ga0209828, IMG submission 187429) | Marine algal microbial communities from Maine, USA - Maine_Asex2 metaG (SPAdes) (version 2) | ecosystem: Host-associated > Algae > Red algae > Unclassified | place: Maine, USA | collected 2015-01-05
ACATTGATTTTTGGTTACTTTTCATCAAGGAAAAGTAACGACAGAACATTTTAATTAAACTACATTATACCTGATTATAAGTGCATTAGTTCAAGGGTGTCCCATTGGCGAAAACAGGAAAGAAATTATTAGCTGTCCTAATAGCTGCTCTATCAAATACATCGTAAGAATGATCGATTCCAATATTGGTGAGTGATCTGATAATCTTTAAAATCAACTACTTTAAGGTTTAGATTATTGAATAAATCTAGTTATTAGGTGAAAATGTTTTGTTGGAGCTTATTAAACGCTAAGTCTTCTCACTTGTATGTTTAGTAGTCTTGTAAAAGTACTTTGATAAGGGCTTAAAGCCATAAAAAGTTCCATTTCGCCGCTTACTGACGAGTAAGAATATTAAGCCTATAATGGTTTGGGATAAAGTCGTTTAGCTACTGTTATCATTAAGGGAGGAAACTTTATTCATTAGGATCGTCGTCATCTAGGATAACAGCATCATCTATGATCTCATCACCATCACCGTCCAAATCTTCAAAACCCGCTGCTTGGATTGCTGGTCTATCCGATTTGTCAATCTCAATACGCTCGTCTGAAATCTTGACTTTACCCTCTGAGAATGCGCCATAGTCTCCATCTGCATATTGATCTGCTTTGGAGAAAAAATCATCTGTACCTTCTAATAAAGAACCACCGGCATCGACCGTGTCATCAGCAAATTCCTTAGGAGGATTTAATCTTTCTTCCTCAGCCATTGCTTCTGATTTTACAATTGTTTCATCCAATTTTTCTTTCAAGTCACTTGTAACTTCCTTCGCACGGTCTACGACATCATCTTTGACTTCTCCAAGTTTATCGGCAATTGGACCGCTGACTTCTTTTGCTTTCTCCATAAACGCTTCTCCTGTACTAAGTACCTTATCTCCGACATTCTCTGTGAAATCTGCTGCTCCCTTGACTGTATCTGAGTCTGTAATATCGCCAACCATATCTTTGGCTTTTCCTATAACATTGCTTCCTGCAGCTACAACCTTTCCGCCCAAATCTCCGACTGTATCTCCCGCCTTTTGTAGCAAATCAGAATCCTTAACTGAATCGAAAGTTGAACTCGCTGTATCTTTTAAATTACCAAGCGCATCACCAGATTTTCCAATTACTGCATCTCTCAGTCCACTTGTTTTATCAGATAGGATGTCTCCTGCGTCACCTAAAACATCTGAGGATTTGTCTATCAGATCTTTACCTTTTTCCAGACCAAAATCCATTGCTTTTTCTGCGCCAGATTTAGCAACAGCTTTTTTAACAAATAGTAATTTTTTAATTTCGCTTAAGAATCCCATGTGCTTAGTCTTATTTATTTGTTATTATGAATCACTTATATTACATGATATTCAAAGTTACGATAATTTAGAGGTGAAATGAGTCAAATACAAAAAGATATCAAAGAAACTATTGAGACAATCATAGGCTTAGATAAGGTCAAATCGAGATATGATCAAGCAGTCCATGAACTGAATGAGGCTCAATCGAATCTGGACAAACTTCATGGAGTCATGGTTAAAGAACTCGAGGATTTAAACGAAATTGAATCTATGGGATTAAAGCCATTTTTCTACAAAGTATTGGGAAGTCGAGAGGAACAAATTGATAAAGAACGTCAAGAGTATTTAAGCGCCGCTCTTAAATTTAATGAGTACCAAAAGACGATTGAATTACTCGAATTTGAAATGAACTTATTAGAGAAGAAGTTAGGAGATTCTACTCAACATAAAAAGAATCTTGAAATCCTTAAGTCAAAAAGAGAAAATGAAATATTAAGGTCACATCCAAATTTGTCAAAACAAATACTTAATATCTCTCAGCAAATAGACTCATTATATAGTTACAATAAAGAACTCACAGATGTAGATGAAGTAGGAGCGAAGTGTGTCAAATCATTAAATGATATGGTGACTTATCTAAAACAAGCTAAACAATGGGGTAGTTGGGATATGGTCGGAGGTAGACGAGCTAGACATGCTGGTTATAGTAAGCAAGCTGCGATTGATAAGGCCAAAAATATATCGGTTTGGGTGAAACATGAGTTGATTAACCTCAACAAAGAACTGAAAGACATAGGCCATCACAAGGAGCATTTCCAACTAAACATGGATAATTTTAATAGTTTTACAGACATTTTCTTTGATAATTTGATCTCTGATTGGGTCATACAACAAAAAATAGCTAATACGCTTTCTAACACTGTTTCAGTAAGAGATAGAGTGGTATTAATTTTGCGGTCTATTCAGAATGAAATGGCTAAAACAGAGAATAAAATAGTCGCCTTAAACCAAGAAAAAGACAGAGTCTTGCTCTCATAATTACAAAAAATATGATTCGAATTTTATTAGTATTCCTTATTGTTCAGACTTCATGTGCCGTAGCTCAAAGAGCGGAACCAAGTGTAGCAAAAGTCAAAGAGTCGATCATAAATCAGGACAAACTTGCTTTGCTTGATGCATATATAGATGATCACATTGACAAAGGAATCATTCCAGGAGGCACATTTTATATTACTCATAAAGGAAAAGTCATCTATGACAAAGCGAAGGGCTATAGCGATATAGAAAAGGGAATAGCCTATAAGCGAAATGACATTTTTAGATTAGCATCTATGACTAAGGCATTGACTTCGGTGGCCATCATGCAGCTATATGAGCAAGGATTATTAGGACTGGATGATCCTGTATCTAAGTATATTCCAGAATTTAAGAATATGACAATTCTTAAAGATTATAATGACGAATCTGATACATATTCTACTATCCCAGCAGAGCAAGAAATGACCATTAGGCATTTACTGACGCATACATCTGGCTTATATTACGGATCCTTTGTAGATGGTATCTATAAGAAGGCTTATGAAAAGGCAGGTATAGATCAGCTGGGTATATATACTCCTGATTTGACGACTTTGGATATGGCGAGACTTATTGCGAAAGCTCCATTAATGCACGAGCCAGGTCAAAAATTTACTTACGGCTTGAGTATGGACGTGCTTGGCGCAGTCGTCGAAGTGATAACAAAAAAGAAATTATCTCTTATTTTCTTGACAGAAATATTTTATCCTTTAGGAATGATCAACAGTCATTTTTATCTGCCTGAGGCTAAATATCAAATGCTTATTCCATTGTATACTTATAATGCTGAAGGTAAATTAATCCATACTTCTGATCAAGGTTCTAACTATCCTATATTTTTAAATAAGGGACATTATGCAGGTGGTGGTGGATTGTCTAGTACTGCTGTTGACTATGGACGTTTTTTACAAGCATTATTAAATAAAGGAGAGTATAAGGGTAAAAGAATTATAAAAGAATCGACTCTAGATTTAATGTTGTCTGATCAAATGGCAGATTTAAACAAAACTGGGATGGGCATGAGTCAAAATGCGGGACAGAGTTTTTGTTTAGGAAGTGCCTTGGTCACAGAAGCGAATGAACATACAGCTCCGCACTCAAAAGGCACGTATAGCTGGGGAGGATATTTTAATACGAAGTGGTGGGTTGATCCTGAAAAAGAATTAGTTTTTGTTGGACTCACGAATGTGCTCCCATTTTCAAAAGATGAATTTTGGGAAGACATGTATGACATTATTTATTCTTCAATGGAAGACTAATTGTAAGTCCTAATTTAAATTGATTTAACCAATTAGATTCTTGGCTAGGAAAAATTGATTTGAAATAATTCTTATATACTACATCAATATTAAATATTTGTGATATTGCATAGGACGATCTGAGTTCTGCAAATGGTAAGAGAGAAGCGTCTTCATTTAAATCCACTATTGTCAGATTATTGGAAGTCGTATTGTCAAATGTCAATTGATTATCCGCGATATATAACTGATTAAAATTTAAGTCTAAGACATAGTCAATACCAATATTAGATCCAATTCTAAATCTCTTTTGATTAGGAGTCCATTGTATGCCAACTTTGGCAGTTGCATAAAATATTTCATCTAGATTAGAAGAACTTAATTGTTTAAGTTGCTCAGGAGTAATTTCTATATTTACCTCTCCAGAAGCAAGTCCACCTGTATCTACACTTTCATTGTCAGCAGCTGGAGATCCTTGTGCGCCATCAAGGCCCTGTGGTACGTCGCCTCTAAAAGTGCTCAAGTCGAGTTCTGCAAAGTTCGGAGGATTATCAATATTTAAAAATCCAATCCCCGTATGAAATAATACAGAAACTGTTGAGGATACTTCACGTCGAAGACCGATATTAGATTCAATACCAGATCCTGTGGCTTTATGCGCATAGATGCCTGCTAATATAAATTCACCATATGTATTTCTTGATTGTTTTATTTTTTGCATAGGTTTATTGACGTCGACCAATGTTATGTGCATTGGTAGTTTTGACGTATCAGGTAAGTCTAGACTGAGTGGCTTTAATGGTATGAGGCTCACTAAATCAAGTTTTTTATTCTCGATAGAGTAGAGAGGCGTTTGTTGAGTATTTGAATTTATTGAAGAGCTTTGTGACAGTGTACTTAAGCCACTTAAATTTTTGATATCAGGATTTGCAGAGATTTTATCTCGCTTATTTTTTAATGCAGAGGCAAGCTCCAATTTACTTTTTGTTGTGGTCAATGCATTTTTAATATTGGATTTATCAGTGTTTAATTGAGCTGAACTATTTGAAAGCTCAGACTGATTTGAATCATATGGGCTTATATTGTTGGATGGACTATTTTCACTTTCATTTTTATTTGTAATAATGGATTGAGTGACGTTTATAGTAGAGTTTTCATTCAAAGTTTCATTGCCAACTGTCGCAAATGTTTCATGTATCGTTTTGGTCGGAATGTCGCTTTTTAAAGTGCTTGTATTTTCATTTATGATTTGAGTTTCATGTACTGATTGATTGTCATTATTGTTTTCATTTACGGTGAGGTCTTTATGTATACTTTCTTCTGTTTTTAGTTGTTCAGTGTCATTAAGACTTATTCCTTTTTCTAAATCTAGACTTCTAATTAGAGCCTCATTTTCATCTTCATTGTCATTTTTAAGTTGGCTTTTATTTGCTTGCAAGTCTTGAGTTTCATTAATTAATTCTGGATTATTGCCTTTTGAATTAAGCATAGATAGTGCGATAAGGCCAATTAACAGTAGACCAAAGCCTAGTCCAGATAACCAAAAAAATAGGCCTTTGCGCCGTTTTTTTTGTGGCATCTCGCGATCAAGAATCACATGCATTGATTCCCACCCTCGATCTATAATGTCCACTTTATTTTGCTGCATATCGATTCATTGAATAATATTTGTCAATTTTCTTTTGTAGTATTTTTCTTGCTTCACTTAAATACCATTTACTTGTATTTTCACTCATATTTAATTGCTGACCTATTTCTTTATGAATAAAACCTTCTATTGCATACAAATGAAAAACAGCGTGATGTTTTTTAGGTAATTCGTTGACGAATTTCATAAGGTCTTCAAAGTATAAATCCGTATTTGGGCGGATAGCTATTTCTGGCGCTTCATCATACAGTAGGAATTTTACATCAGTTTTTTTTGATCTGAAATAGTCGCTGACACTATGAAAGATGAGTTTTCGTATCCATCCTTCAAATGACCCTTCATGTTTAAAAGTTTGAACCTTTTTAAAGACCCTTAAAAAACCATTATTTAAAATGTCAGTAACTTGGTCTTCGTCTTGGGTGTATCTTCTGACCATTCGTTCCATGGTCGGAAAATATTTTCGATACAACTTTTCCTGTGATGATCTATCGTTTTCACAACAACCATTAATGAGTGCTTTTACTTCTGTATTATCTATATGTTTTGAATGATCCTTCAAATAGATTAATTAGCTTGGTGATCTTCTTTAATTCTGTCTAACTGCATGACAAAATTTTCCATTGGCTCTATGTTATCTAGACTACTATACACAATTCGATGGCTAAAATTAGAACCAACTATATATAGAAAGTGATCAATACCGTCTGAACATCTTGCACAACTATTGTATGTAAGTGACTCGAATTCAGACCGAGAAAATGAATTAAGTAATACATTATATTCACCCTGCTCAATATTCTGTGATGTCTCGAAATCAGCATCCGTGCAGTGGTCTTTATATTTAAAATGTGTGTCGAGATTACTAAATATACTAAGGGAATCTTTTGAAATACACCATCCACCAAAACTGCCGTAGTAAATATTTATTTCATCATTGTTAAAATCCTCTTGCTCAGTACCAATTTTAGTACAGTTCCAAAAACAGCTGGCTGTCAAGAGGATTATAATATTGAATTGTAGTTGACTCACACTTATTTAAATTAGTATTCCAAATCTTAATGTCAATCGTTTATACGTCAGTCTTTGCTCTGATCTGGTTGAATTATCCAATGGACTTAAGTACGTGAAAGTCGCTTTTTGAAATTTATATCCGAGATCCAGCGTATATTTTAAATTGCTATTACCAAAGCGTAGTCCGATCGCAGGATACACAAGGATACCTCCTTTTGAATCAATAATACCGTAGTCAGCATTATCTCTAGCAAGAGAGTAACCAATACCCAAGGAATACGAAAAACTAGTAGACTTAGGAATAGCATAGCCGCTAAATTCTGCAAATATGGGAATCAATTCTTCTCCAGAATCATCTATAAACTTATCATATCCTACACCAATACCAGCTCCCACTAAGCGATTTAGTCTATACCCAGCTAGAAATGAAAATCCATAGCCTGGTGTGTCATTGGCGCGTAGACCATCATTTCCAACAAGTGCTTGTCCTCGCCATTGATAGTATTGGCCCGTTTCTTTAAATGTATATACTTCAGCATTTGTATTGATTTCTAGTAAAGATTTCTGCACAACACGATCAACTTTAGTTGCTGGAAATTCATAAATAGATCCTCTTTTCGTCTTTAAGAACAGTGAATTTTCATAATCCCATTTTGTGATGTATCCTTCTAATTGTGATCCATCTTTTAAATAGACGACCATTAATTCTTCCGATAATTCTTGCGCATGTATAGTCACAGTCCCTATTAAAAACATGCACAGCGATAACTGAATAAAATATTTCATGTTCAGTTCTTTTAATTTCCTCTTGTTACAGAGATGACGCTAATTTCTTTTAGATCATCTTTATCAGATGAGTCGTATTGATACAAACCATCCATTCCAATGACTAAGAGATGATCATCGCTTAACGAAATAACATCATAGGCATGGACGTCCTTAATATGATCGGTTTTTTCGTCAGGAATTCTTGCTGAATCAGACTTGTCAAAAACTTTCAAGCCAAATGATCCCTCACAAAGATATAAGTGTTCGCCTCTGACACTTAAGCCATGCGGATTGTCCATCTGATGTGTATGTAATAATTTCGGATTTCTCCAATCTGCTACATCCACAACATCCAATTGATTAGAAAAAGATTCGCATCGAGTGCCGTCTCTAAGTGTGACGTATGCAAGATCGCCTTGTACAAAAACTGGATCGCAAGCTCTTGCATGTTCAAACTTTGATAGAAAATATGGATCAGCTGGATTTTCATTATTGTAAATAAACATACCGTTATTAGCACCGATAAATAATAAATCTCTGTACGGAAAAAGTGTTTCAATTCCCCATTCGATATATTGCTCATTTACGCCAACTGGTTTTTCAGCTCTAGCTATATCATACACATATAAATTAAACGCATCGATGACATATAGGTGATTCTTAGCAATACTAAATCTTGCTAATGATCCACCAGTGCCTCCAGAAGAAGGAGATGCTGCACCTGCTGGTCCTTGAGGTCCTGCAGAATCAGCTGAATTTTCAAAAGCAATATCTATATCTACAAAAATTTCACCGCCTCGATTGATAAATTTATTATTAAAATCTATTTCAGAACAATCGACTTCGATACTATTCTCAGTTTCTACATAATCTACTAAAAATCCACGCCCATCCTGAAAACTGAATTGACTTTGGAATATATCTTCGTGTCGACAGGTCAGATTAATATTGTCTGTATTCCTAATGTCAAGCGTAATGAGATCCATATAGCTATCTGCATATAGATACCCATCTTGAATAGCGATATCTACATTTCCAGGAATATTAATGAATCCCATGTTCTGAGGGTTTTTAGGATCTGCATTATCAATTATGTGAATACCTTCTTTAAGTTCGTTTACGAAAATCATATTTTGATAGAAGTAAAGCTTTCCTGGATTTTCGAGATCTCTTGCTTCAGTTGTGGTTGGGGCCTGTCTGATTTCAGATAGTTCTATAAAGACAGGTTCTATCTGGACAAAAGTTCTTGTTTCTGCACAGTCATCTTCTAAACAAGAAGTAAAGAAGCTAGTGCATATTAAAGTGATTAATAATAATGTATAGTTTTTCAATTTCATGGTAACAAGTTTTTTATATCTCTAAAGACGAATAAGTAGATGTATATAGTTGGTGAAATCGGTAAATATATTTTAAATGACTATTATTTAGATATTAATCTCTTCCTAAGTTATTGATTTTCAATGATTCATGGTTTTATTAAAAAGAATTATTTTTAATTATTCTTGCGCTTTTGTACAGTTGATGTTCTATTTGACGTTTAGATACTCATGAAAGAAGCCTTTTGTATAGCTCAAGTTTTATTTTGCAGTTTTGCTTTTGGACAATCATCATTTGATTCATTATTTCACAAATCAGATTTAGAGGTCTATTTTAAAACGGATCAATTTAATCTTGATGATTACGCTGTCGCACAATTAGACAGTTTGCTTGCCTTTCGCCAACAAGAGAGTCTGTCTTATCAAATACATGCGCATACGGATGCGGTTGGTTCTGACGAATACAATATTGCATTATCAAAAGATCGTGCAAATTCTATCAAGTCATTTTTACAACAACGAGGTATTTCTGAAGACCTTGTCACGACAGACCACTTTGGAGAGAGTAATCCTCAGTCAACTAATGACTCTGATTCTGGAAGGCGACTAAATAGACGAGCCACAGTAAAGGTGTTTCACAAGAAAACATTACAATGGTTACGGGGTAAAGTAACTGATGAAGACACAGGTGAAGGAATATCCGCATTGATCAAGTTACATTCGAAGTCATTCGAAAGTAAGACAACATCAGATTCTACTGGTTTTTTTAAAATAGCAGCACCACCTAATGAAGTCGTTGGATTAGATATCCGGTCTACAGGTTTTTTATTGGATACTAAAATGCTAAAGGTCAATGCCTTAATGTCTAATAAGCCAGTAGAATTACCGATGCCTAAAATAGCAGTCGGCAAATATTTTAGATTAGACAAGTTGTATTTTGAAGGAAATAAAAACATCCTATTAGATAAGTCTTTTGAAATACTCGAGCAGCTATACTTATTTATGGAAGAAAATAATGAAGTCTGTATTGAAATCGGAGGACATATTAATCTACCATTCGCTGCAGCTGTAAAAAAGAAATCTTGGAATAATAGATTATCGATAGCCCGTGCAAAGCAGATTCATGATTTGTTAGTTGCCAAATCAATTGATAAGGATAGAATCCATTTTGTCGGTTATGGTAATTCTAAAATGCTCTTTCCTAAAGCGACTGAAGAATACCAAATGACTAAGAATAGAAGGGTAGAGATCAAAATTGCAGATTGTGATATTGTAAAAACATTAGTAGATGATTCATTATTGCCAACTGATGACTTTAGTACTGGGACTCGAAAATTATTAAACAATAAAATAAATTAAAAATAATCTACACCATTGTATAGGCTATTTATTCATACAAAGATTTTGAATGCGACCTTAGCTTTTATGCTAGATTTATTTATCACATTTATGTACAGCTTCTATTAATATTTCAGTTCCAACTTCAGCTGTAAATCCAGCTTGTAATTCAATGGATTCGGCTGCACTAAAGCTTAGTTTTTTTCCTTGACCAATTATAGTATTACTTATAATTGTTTGAACTGCTTTAAAAGGCATTGTCGAATGAGTATCAATCTCAGAGATAAAGTCATATTGAGCACATATACTTTCAGCTTTTACATGTATTACGTGTCTTTAGAATCCAAGATCACTCTGAATAAATAAATTGTATATAGCTTGACCAATCGTAGGATAATCTTTTGATTGATATCTAAATTCTATAATTTTCGTTTCTCCAGGAAATAACTGTTGGTTCAAAATTAGGCACATCATAGTCGGCCGAACTTTGTACTACTTCTAGATCATCCACGATTAGTGTAACATCACTTATATTTTCAATATTTAGCCTTACTGAATTTCCATCTGGATGAGAAGAAATTGTATTGATTTTCAGATCTGTGCCATCGATAGTATTAGCTTCATGATCTGTGCCTGATGATTGTAGCAATCCTTGGTCAGTATACATATGATACGGCGTGTTCTCTGTTGAATTCGAGAACCTAATATTATCTAATTCTAGATTGAAGTCGACAGATTGAGTTTGTAGATAGGAATCATTCCAGTCTTGGCTTTCTCCTAAAGAATTTTGAAAGTAATCTTTACCTAATGAATACTGAGTCGCATGTCCTTTTACTTGATTTATTTTCCTGAATATTATAACCTGCCCCATTAAAACTACCAGAAGAACTACCTACCAAATCATATTTTCCAGTTAGTGGATCTAGCTTCTTAAGTGAGGAAGATATGACCTGATACACTGTATTACTACTTACGAATGCATCTTGGCAAACAGCTTGGCCAATAGCATCCATATTGCCACAATCGATAAAGCCATTTTGATCATCATCTATGCCATTAGAAAAATTTGTTTCATGGCAATATATCGTATTGAATAAGATAAGTAAAAGCGAGGCTAGGACAGATTTAATTTTATAGTTAGAATTCATCATAATATTTATAAGATTTGATACAAATATGTATGAGAATCTATTTTTACACTCTCACTTTTCTATTTTTGGAGAGATTCCAACTGTTTTTGGTAAATTCAGTATTCTTATACCTTTTAAAATCACTACAGCTTATGAATAAAGTTCTTATTTGTTTCGTGCTTATGTCACTGTTCAGTTGTAAGAATCCTTCAACTACAATGACTAAAACGCCAATTGATAATGGGTTTGTTTCTATTTTCAATGGCACAGATCTCACTGGATGGACAATTTATGGTACTGAAAAATGGTATGTAAATGAGGGGCTTTTGGTTTGTGAAAGTGGACCTGATAAAGGCTATGGATATCTTGGCACAACTGATAGCTATAAAAACTTTGAAATCAAATTAGAGTTTAAACAAGAAGCTAACGGTAATAGTGGCGTGTTTATCAGGTCTTCTATCGACGGTACAAAAATATCTGGATGGCAAGCTGAGGTCGCTCCTCCAGGAAGTAATACAGGAGGCATCTATGAATCTTACGGTAGAGGTTGGTTGATCAAGCCTGATCCAGCTTTAGACAAACATCTCAAAATGGGGGAGTGGAATGAAATGACCATTCGAGCAAATGGTGATACTGTGACGACCTTCTTGAATGGTGTTCAGATGATCCAATTAGTCGATGATAAAATAGGAGCTGCAAGTGGTCAAGTTGCTTTGCAAATTCATGACGGTGGAGGAATAAAAGTGAGCTGGAGAAATATCAGGATCAAGGTATTGTGATTTCTTATGGGAGTTCGTCATGTTTTAAATTTTAAAATCTGACTACATATTTTCAATGAGTACGTGGATAATTGACTTTATTTGATCTGCGATTTGGATATCTATGACTTCGCCATTCTCATTAATTTTTGACCTGACCCCTGAGATATGTAATTTTAAGTTGTCGGGGATTTTTGAAACAGTTATGGTGGACATAGCTAAGTCAAGTGACTCTTATGCTTTTTCTCCCGAAGCTGCAGCTACAATGATGGCGACTGGTTTATCTTTACATATCGTTGTCGAAACATTCCAATCAATTAAATTTTTCAATCCACCTGGAAGACTGAAGATAGATTCAGGAGTAGAAATGATTACAGCATCCGCGTCTGTGGTGGACTTTCGTAATGCTGAAATGATCTGAGGAGGGCTCTCAACATCTAAGTCAGGACTAAAGTGAGGGACTTTATGTAGATCTTTAAATACCTCAATGTCTGCCGCATCGGACAAAGAATTTACTATATATTTTAAAATAGATTGATTCCTTGATCCTTTTCTTGAGCTTCCAGAAATGGCAAATATTTTCTTATTCATTTAAATTTAATAGGAAGCGATACAAGCACCTAGAATCATTGCATACTTGCATTGTCAATTTCCATTTAAAATTCTATTTCACTCTTTAAACCATTGACTGTCTCTCATCTATTTTAGGCAGGTCTAAGTCTTCGTGTACTGCAATATCCGCTTCATTATTTCTATTTAATAACACTATTGCCCTAACCCTCAAATTCCACCAGCCTTTTTCATCAGTCAAAATTTGTCAATCTATTAGATGAGAATCCTACCAAATGAATTTATGAAATCCGGCTCTTAATATATTTAATCTGTCCATTGTGATTAGACTCATGCTCGACCACATGAAACCATTTGCAATAATTATTAGTCGGTCCCCAGCCCCAGTTCTGATCAACAGATAATAACCATTCATCATCACGTACAGACAATTGATTTAAGGAATGATCCCTAACTGCATTCAATTTTTCGAGATAATAATCAAGTGGATTTCCTTTTATCATTTGTCGTCCTCTTTCACCTAGATCCATTGGAGTGTCCCACTCAGCAGAAACTCGTTTGTCCCAGCTTCCCCAACGAAGATTATCGAAAGTGTTCAATTGATAGTATTTCTCGGTTGCTGCTAGATGAAGAAGCATGCCACCTATAGAATTAGAATTCTCATCATGTATATAATCTAATTCGGCAATAGACATTCCTCTAACTGGAGATAACACGACATCTCGCATCCAATTCATCATAGACACTAAAGTGCCGACTTGTGGTGTATAGCCCGTTTTAGGACCTATTTCATTTTTATTGTCGGACGTTTGGTACTGAGGGCTCGCTTGAAGTACTGTTGGACTTACTGCTGCAATAGTGCCGGCTGCGACAACAGTCCCTTTATTCAAAAACTGGCGTCTGTTAAAATTTTCTTGTTTCATGCTAATTGATTTATATATTTAACGCTGTTCATTTGATGTATCATATAAATGGATATTTCAATCTTTTTAACTTATTGATTATCAGACATTTGAAATCATACTAGATGAGTGGAGTGAATAGTTAAGATTAAGTTGATTGTTAAGATTGAATCCTTTGTCTCGCACACGAGTTTTAAGATAATAAAGATAACAAGATGGAAAGAATGCAAATCGTGCAAACTGTCTGGCACACGATTTTAAGATGAGAAAGATAACAAGATGTGAAGAATACAAATCGTGCAAACTGTCTGGCACACGAATTTTAAGATGAGAAAGATAACAAGATGGAAAGAATCAGATCGTGCTCATCTTAAAAATCTTACACATAATCTTAAGACAAAATGAGGCAAACTGTCTGGTACGCGAACTTTTAATAGATAAGTGTTGTTCTAATTTTTCTTTAATGCCATACAGTTTTAATGCACCTCTGTACAACCTGTCTTTATTCATCTTCTCTATTGGAAAACCTGTCAATTCACATATGGCTGAGTTTTCCTTAATCCACTTTGATGTGGCTAATTCTAACAATATGCTCCATTTCACCAAGAGCGAATACAGCAAATACCTCATAAGACTTTAAAAGCCTTATGATCTTAGATTTTTCCAAAATAGAATCAACTATTAATTTTAATGTAGGATAAGAATAACAGTAATTCGAGAAGTTGGTACAGAAGATGACTCTTCAAATTAAATTTGCGAATTATGGAGAAAATAATGACAATGGTATTTTCATGCTAAATACACTCATCTGAGTTTCTACCTGAAAGCTGGACCTATATTGTTGGAATGTCAAATCCTCGTCGACATCAAAATCTATCAAATGCCTATCTATAAATGCCTCCAATGTTTGAAATAAATGTGCGCCAATCATAAATAGAAAAGCTCTTTCTTTTTGGCTTCTTGCCTTATTCCGAATCACAAAAGCATCATTCCGTGTTGTGACATTTACGCCACAATTAGTATAAGGAGTTAGAACAAATGTTTCTTCATTCACTACAAACTGTTGGTAACAATTATCCCATCTATTGAATATAGATCTACTATCTAAGTAATAATAGATCGTCGCACCTTCCAGTGCATAAACTAATGGAAGTTTCCACCATCTCTTGTTGTATAATTGACCAGCTCCAGGCAAGACTAAAGAATACAATGCAGCCCTTCCTGGATTTCCTTTAAAAATGGTGAAGAATTTTGTTTTGGTGGTGTCCGATGGATTTTTGTTAGTTGCTTGAAATAATCCTCCGCCTTGATTGGACTGTGCAGTACCGAGGACTGAGAGACCTAGACAGATGATACAATTGAGGATGAAGATTCTAAACACATTGTAAAGAACGCTAAAATCAGATAAATGTGTTATTAATCAAGGATATTATCCAAGATATGGTTGAGTTGATCATCTGAATTGAAACCAACTTCAATTTTTCCTTTACCATCTTTTGACCTGCTCACTTTGACCTTCGATCCGAATTTTTCACTTAGACGATCAATGATCTTTCGCATATCGGAGTCGTGAGTTGCTGGTTGAGCTGGAGCCTTCTTTTGTTTTTGTGTTTTTGGAGAGACCAGTGATTCAGCTTGCCTCACGGAGAGTTGATTCTCAATAATGGAATCCAAAACCACCAGCTGATAATCAGCATTCTCTAAGCCAGCTAATACCTTTGCATGACCCATTGTTATCTGATTACTTTTGAGCGCCTCCTGAGCAGAAGGTGTCAACTTTAATAATCTAATATAATTGGTTATTGTACTTCTCTTTTTTCCGACTCGTTTTGAAATTTCATCGTGGGTGATCTTGAATTCATCAATAAGTCGTTGATAAGATATGGCTATGTCTATAGGGTTTAAATCAGAACGTTGGATGTTTTCAATTAATGCCATTTCCAGCATTTCCTGATCTCCAGCCTCTCTAATATATACGGGGACTTCTTCTAGTCCAATGGCAGTTGCCGCTCTATATCGTCTTTCACCAGAAATGATATGATACTTATCTGGTCCAATTCTCTTTACAGTGATTGGCTGGATAATACCATGTACTCGAATAGATGCAATTAAAGCCTCTAGTTCTTCTGCTTCAAAGTGTTTCCTCGGTTGGTAAGGATTTGGATCTATATAACTAAGGGGAAGAGAATTCGACTGCGTAGATTTTGTCGGATGCGCTTGTTTGATTTGTTTATTAGGACTATCAATTCCCGATATCAATGCTCTAATTCCTTTGCCTAAATCTTTATTTTTTGCCATGACACGTATCGTCTAATTAATTTGTTTCGTTTCCAAGTAATTGACTTAATTTCATATAAGTCGGATCATTGTTGTTCTTCAAGAATTCATACGCGAGATTCAAAAAGTTAATTGTGCCTTTACTGTCTGCATCATATAGAATCACTGGCTGACCAAAACTTGGAGCTTCTCCTATTTTAGAATTTCTGTGAATGATTGTTTCGAAGACCCTATCATTTACCATATTTCTGACTTCTTTGACAACCATATTTGCCATTCTAAGTCTTTTATCAAACATCGACATGACCAATCCCTCAATCTCTAATTTGGGATTCAAGTTTTCCTTGACCATAGAGATTGTATTTTTCAGTTTGCCTAAGCCTTCTAATGAAAAGATCTCACATTGTACAGGAATAATAACAGAGTCGGCGGCGCATAAAGCATTAATGGTAATTAGGCCAAGTGACGGCAGACAATCGATGATAATGTAGTCATATGCTTCATGAATCGGATCTAATTTCTTTCTAAGAATAAATTCTCGTTCGTTTAGATTAACAAGTTCGATTTCTGCTCCTACGAGATTGATTGACGACGGGACAACTTTTAAAAAATTGATTTTAGACTGAATCGTTGCTTCATCGATTGTTGTTTCACTGACTAAACAATCGTACAAGTCAATATCGTATTCATCTTCTTTAATCCCAATACCAGAAGTTGCATTCGCTTGAGGATCTGAGTCAATCAGTAAAACATTTTTTTCAAGGATAGCTAAAGCTGAAGCTAAATTAATTGCTGTCGTCGTTTTACCTACTCCGCCTTTTTGATTTGCTATAGCTATGATCTTGGCCATGTTATAAATTTATTGATTCTCCTATATTAATTAAATGTAGATGTTTTCCTTTTGCATCAAAAGCATCTTTTGCGTCTTGATGATCTATTTCAATGTAACCGAATGTATCGTAATGACAACCCACGATTTGATCACAGTCTACAAACTGGGCAGCAATCGCAGCGTCTTTATATCCCATTGTGAAGTTGTCACCGATTGGAAGAATAGAGACAGTGACGGGAGGACAGGTCAATGGAATTAACTTCATATCCATCGTCAAAGCTGTATCTCCAGCAAAATAAAGACATTCATCAGCTGTCCAAACTACAAATCCTCCGGGATTACCTCCATAAGAACCATCTGGCATACTACTCGTATGGATTGCATTTACGTATTTCACTTTACAAAATTCTAGGTCGACCATTCCTCCATGATTCAAAGGATGGCCCTTGACATCCTTGGCACCAAACCAATTTACAACTTCAAAATTAGATATTATCGTGCAGTCATTCTGCTTAGCAATGACTTCAGCATCTGCGGAGTGATCTCCATGACCATGAGAGACAAGTATCACATCACACTGAATATCCTCAGGTTTTATCGAATTGTTTAGTGGATTTTCCGTAAGGAAAGGATCAAACAATATTCGTTTTCCACCTAAGGTAACAACAAAACAAGAGTGTCCATAAAATTCAATTTTCATAGAAATTATACTTAGAAATGAATAGCAAATGTATCTATAAATGAAGTGATATTACTGATTCTAATACTTTAAAACCTAGCCAAATATGAACATCTATTAGGAATAACTTGTTGAGAAGTAATTTAGTTGTGTTAATAGAATGTTGATATTCACTCAGCTATCAACATACATAATCTAAAGTCTACTATTCATCGATGCTTTTATGTTAGTCTACAAAAATAAGCATGCTTATTTTTTGTAAATTAACTTCTTTTTAAAACGATTTATCATTCCACATAGACAAAGACATTAAAGTGCAATCATCTTTTTCGTAATGATAGTCTCACCACTTCGTAGTTGATAATACATAACTCCTTTGTGATCTAAATCTTTAGCATCAATCTTAATCTCATGCCTTCCTTTCGAATAGAATGACTTAATGCGCCTAAGTTCTCTTCCATCAATCGTAAAAATCGACAAACTTATATCACTGTCTGTAGGCAGCTTGAAGCCAATTGTTGTGATTGTCTCAAATGGATTTGGAAGATTTTGAAATAACTCGAGATGATCGCCATTTTGGTCGACGTGTAAATCAACATCCAATAGATCATATGCGACATTTTGATAAGCTTCCGCTTTTGTCTGACCTGAATGAATCACCAATGCATCATGTATTGAAATGTCTTTTGTTGCTTTTAGTATTAATGAAAATAAGATTGAATTTTGATCTACAGATTGGAGATTGGCATCATGCCAACTCATTGTCAATTGTTGATCAGTTTTTCCAATATTGGCATCACTAATATCTAAGTGGCCTTTCTCTACGTTTACTAACTCAAGTCCCTTATGAGCTAAAGTATATTGAAATCCAGAGATTTTATCAAAGTTACTTGCTGTGAATTCGACCCTTACTGTCTCTCCAGATAAGACAAATTGATTGTCGATATTAAACGTTAATTCACCTCTAAATCTAGATTCGACAGCGTCATAACTTTCATTGACATCACCTATTTTAATTGCTATAAAATCTTCCCCCATTTCGTCTTCACCTAAATTAGTGACGTCGATTTGATCCACAAATGGCCAAGGATTAGTACTGTCCACGAAGCGCTGATTTTGATCTACAAAAACCCAAGGACTGATATTGTTTAGTTGAACTGCTGTGCCCAAGATTAACTGTCTAAGCGCTGTCAGATCCAAAGCACTAACTTTACCATCCCAAGATGCATCAGCGGCAATAATTTTATAGGGATCGGTGAAAGATTCCAGTGCGATCACATGTCGAGAAATGAATACTAAATCCAGAGTAGACAGACCATTCAAATACTCATCTTGTTTATCAGCTTTTAAACTATAGTTAAATCCTAATGGATTATTTTCAAAAGTATATTGGCCATCATTGGTAGTGAAGGTTGTCCTAGGATATTCTAATAAATCTGTCGAAGATAAACGGACCCTAACATTATCAATTGGCATTCCATAAGATGTCATAATCTGACCAGCGACCATGACGCCTGCACCACTTCCATTTTCTTCTTCTTCAGGACAAAGATTGCCGTTATCTGAAATGACAATGGCGACAGCACAGAAATCTCCGTTACCGACTTCATCCCAAACCCACATATCTAACTCACTATAGTTAGAATAATCTCTACAATGAAATTCTAAACCTGCTTGATTTTCAAAACCAATGTCATTTGGTCTGATTGGTTCTTCGCCATTAATCACAAGACTGAATCTTAAATTTTCTTCTTCTGTACAATTATCAAAACTTCCAAAATCAAACTCATTCCCCCATACAGTAACTGAACCATCTGACTGCATAAATGCTGTAGATATGCCGCCAACACAGAATGGAGTAGGGGCTTGCTCGTCGCCATAGGTCACGACTGTTTGAGTGACCGTTGCATTGCCACAGCCATCTTTCACTCGCCATGAGATGATATGTGTATCACCAGGACTTCCTACTTGAGAGCTCATACTGGCTTCAGGTCCTCTTACTGTTTTACTTGCTATCTCTTGACCATCTTTGCTGACTGTGATTTGCCATTGTAGAAGATTAGCGCCTGTATAATTTCCTCCACAAAGATCACTAGCCGATGCTGTGACGATTGATTCTCCATAGCAAATTGAATTGTCATCCTTAATATTGGCACCTCCAGTTGTATTGACAAGATAAGTGTCAGGACTTTCTATTTCAGGAGCTGTATCATCTATCACGACGATCACTTGATCAAAAGTATAGTATCCATCTTTTTCGACTTCATTATATCTGAAGTAAACTGCATCGCCAATATTGGAAGCATATTCAGGACATACTGGAGCATTCTCTTCGAATTGTACCCAATCTTCTATAGCCTCGAATGAATCACTTGAGGTATCATTTTCGTCATCTGTATCAGTCCCGTTAGAATCATAAGTACACCAATCAACGATCGACCAACGCTGGATAATTTTTAAACATGCATCGCTGGCTTTAATTGTATCTGGCATCATAGTATAGCCGACAAGTCCACATTCGGTATCGCACCAGACAGGCTTATCAGAGACTTGGTCAGGGATACAAGCTGAGCTTTCTCCCATAGAGACAGTCGTTGGTATTTCAACAGTTTCACCTGCTTCATTTAATTCTAAATTAAGTCCTGCTAATTGTTTTCCATCATAGTGCTTCGGCCATTTAATAGTGTACGGATTGAATGATGTTTCTGCGTCTACTGTGACGATTTGTCTGCAGTAGGAATCTCCAGGCGAATAGTCATCACTATTGTCTAAATCGATAAACCATTCTCTAATGACTTGACCACCGGCACAACTATTATTATTTCTGATTTCATTTAGTAATGCCACGGTAAGGCTTTCTTCTCGATCACATGCTGCTCCAATAGTTGCTGGAGGAGCAAGGTGGTCACCATCCACACAAGACACGACCACGTCTTTACATTGAAGCACAGGAGCAGATTTGTCTACCACTTCTACGTTGACAATGCACTGGTTGACATTACCTGCCTCGTCTTCAATAAATAGGATAACAGGAATTATTTTACCGAAGTCTTCACAACAGAATCTGACTGATTCTCCTGCGACTGAGATTTGATTGATATTGTCTTCCGTATATTGGCAGTCATCTTTTGCTGATAGTTCTTCTTGATCAATGTCCTGCGTGTTAGCAGAACAAGATACTGGTTCGAATCCGATAATCTCACCTTGACAATCTCTCACAGGAATCCTCCAATCTTCTACTCGGACAACAGATAACTTTACCTTGCCGCAGCCGCTATCATGACTGCCTTCATCTAAATCTACAGCATTTACATCAGCGAGGCCATAGGCTCCAGACGCACTTCCAGTAAGTGAAACTTGCAGAGACGTTTCGCATGAAGCGACTGGTGGAACATCATCAATGACGATGAAATTAAATTGAACATCTGTTGTATTTCCACAATCATCTTCTACAGTCCCTTTGACAGGAATAGGGGATTGACTTAACCATAGATCTACGATGAAGCCATTTTCTACTCGACCTTCATCTGTATCCCAATTGACGATAGGATCAGTGTCACAATTATCTAATATTGTTAATTGAGGTAGTCTAACTTTCGCACTACAGTTCCACGGTTCTATACTGATTAAAATATCATCATATGTGTCTACAGGAATGTATTCTCCATTCATCAATTCTACAACGACTGGCGCTGAAGTGTCAATGATCTCTATCGTTTGTCTGCCAGAGAGAGAGAGCATGCCATCGCACCAATCAATCAATTCCCATGATCTAATAATTTTAGTCCCCTCACCACATGCCTCGAATGGGACATCCGTATAAGAGCTCAAAATATTACATACACGTTCCACGATGGGAACTGCTGGATTAGTCTTTCCAAGAGTATCAAGTCTTGTTGATATACTATCTTCATATATTTTATCTACTATGGTATGCAAGACCCATTCTTCTTGACCTCCGATATCTTCTTTGATCATGGTGTCTCTTAAAATTTGGCCAACAACAACTTGAGTCGTATCATAAATTTTAATAATATCCAGAATAGTGTCATGCATGTCGATATAGTAAGGATAAGCGAAAGTTACATCTTCGGTAGATGCAGCTATGGATTCTGGTGAGCCAGATTCATAGTCAATAGCATCTTCTATATTTATAGTTTCAATTTCATTTAAATAGTCGCAGTCTAATATCACATCAATTGGGAATGAGAATGTTGTTGTATCTAGGTCTAGTTTTAAGGTTGTATATCTTTGACATAAAATATCAACTTCTCTAATTTGTCCATGCTGTATGACTTTACCTGTGTAAATGAGTTCTACGATTTCGCCGTCCTCACTACATAGATCACCAGTTCTATTTTCAACAACTTTTATCTCACCAAGTAGGTCTGGCCCACAAAAGCCAAACTTGGCTGCTGCTTCTTCAGGGCTGACTAAACTGGATGGAACTTGACCTTTTGGACCACACCACAGTTGACAATCTTCTGGTATAGAACCATCTTCGGTACAAGCACAAGGCGAATCAATCTGAGGAATGATATTGGCCTCTACGATAATGCTACCCCAGCAAGAATTTTCTAGACAGCTTATTTGATATTTGATTGTCTCACCTGCTTCATCTGCTGTCAAGACATTGTCTCTGATGTATTCTCCTTGTTCATCAAATAATTGAATAGTGTAGATGCCGGGAGCTGGATTTTCAAGTACATCGTCAGGTGATAATTCTAACTCGCACTCAACATTTAGGCTTATTTGTAGATCTCCATTACATACTAATTCATCGCACTTAGCATCTACAAAGTCTTCATCAGGGTTGATTTCTCCTGAAAATAAAATATTGTTGATCACATTAGGATCACCACCATCTGCATCAGTTACAGATTCAAAATCTTCTGGATCTGTTTCTATCAATGTATATAGACCTGGATTTATATTTTCAAAAGAATATTCTCCATTTATATCTGTGATCGTCGTAAATTCTACACCATCTCTATCTATGAGCGTGATGATGACTCCTACAAGTGGAATATCCCCTAGCTGGTCATTGTCAACATCATTTGTGACTTGACCTGCTATTGTACCAGGTTCTTCATCAATGAAATCATTATTGGTATTATTGGCCGCAGGCTCTATAAAACCTGTGATCACATTATCGTTATTACCATCGCTATCAGAAACTGAATTAAAACCAGACGGATCAGATTCTGTAATCGTGTATTCTCCAGGTATAATACCGGTGAATTCGTAGTTGCCATTTTGATCTGTGATATCCATTTGGACGTTGCCTTCAGAATCTATGATGGTAACGATTACACCTTCGATTGGGATATCTTCAATTGTATTTCCATCAATATCTTCAAACACTGTCCCACTTACAGTAGAGGTAATATTTATAGGTGTATTCGTTGGATCGTTTGGTCCTCCTGTCTCATTAATATCGTTTGGATTAGTTGTATCTGAAAGGTCAGAGACGGTTTGACCGGATGGATCAGAGGCTTCCACAATGGCTTGATTGTCAACAAATTTCATATCCACATCATCCCTTGTGATGGTATAAGAAGCAGTCGCTATCACAGACTCTCCAACTTGCAACTGAGTAATATTAGCGGGGTTTATATTTGGTAAGATTCCAGTCCCAGAAAATGTCTCAGCAGTTTCGCTCAAGTTTACATCTAGCAATGTCACATTTCCGCAATTTCGGATCGTGTATGTATAATTGATAATCCCTTCAGCTCCATTAGTACTCATAAATTCAGACCCTTTTAATAATTCAATACATGGATTTGGTCCGATTGGTGTATTGGTTGGATCGTCTGCTCCACCGGTTTCATTGACATCATTAGGATTGCCTGTGTCGGATAAATCATCGACGGTATTTCCAGCCGGATCAACAGCACTGACAAAAGCTTGATTGTCTATTTGATTCGCATCGACATCTGCTTGAACGATGGAATAATCAACAGATATTGAAGTAGATTCATTTGGGTTAAGAACGACATCAATAGATCCTGGAATTGGTAAGGCTCCTGCTCCCGTAAAAGAACTCGCGAGTTCTTCTAAACTTATATTACTCAATGTAACATTTCCACAATTAGAAATTGAATAGCTGTATGTTATAATATCTCCAGGATTTGCAACTCCGTCATTACCTAAATCGAGGAATGAACTTTTAATTAACTCTAAGCAAGCGTTTCCTTGAATAGGTGTATTAGTTGGGTCATTTGGACCTCCTGTCTCATTGATATCATTTGGATTACTTGTGTCTGATAGATCTGATATATCGTTGCCTTGCGGGGGATTAGCTGAGACTAAAGCTTGATTGTCAATAAATCCTGCATCTATATCGTCTTGAGAGATAGTATAGGTGGAAGAAGAAGTAACTGATTGGCCTGGAGCTAATAAATTAGTAGATAATTCTTGAATGACAGGGAGACTTCCACTACCTGTGAATGCATTATCTAATTCACTTAGTCCAATGTTCGACAAGGTCACATTTCCACAATTGCGGACAACGTAAGTATATGAAATGATGTCTCCATCAGTTGGTATGCCATCGATGCCAAGACTCAAGAATGAACCTTTTGTCAAGCTTACACATGGTACTTGTTCGATGGGTGTGAATGTAGGGTCATCAGGTCCACCTGTTTCGTTAGGATCATTGTCATTTCCTGTGTCTGATAAATCTGAAACTGGTTGATTATTTGGACTGGTCCCAGCGGCTAAGGCTTGATTGTTAATGCCTCCTGCATCTATATCTATTTGGCTTAAGGCATAGATTGCCGTTGCATTTGCTGTTTGACCTGGTGTTAAAACTGTACTGCTTAAATTAGTAGGAGTCGGCAGCGCACCTGATCCAGAAAATAGTAATGGCTCCTCTGTGATTGAGATATTATTAATTGTCACATTACCACAGTTTCGAAGCAAGTAAGAATACGTGATGCTATCTCCGACATTGGCTACTCCATCAGCACCCATATCTAACTCGGAAAATTTAATCAATTCAAGGCATGGATCTTGTTCTAGAGGAGTATTAGTAGGATCATCAGGACCACCGGTTTCATTGACATCATTTACATTTCTAGTATCTGATAAATCATCATGACTTGCTCCTGATGGATCATTTCCAGTTGCAATTGCTTGGTTATCAATAAAACCTGTATTAACATCTGCTTGTGTAACGGTATAAGAAGAACTAGATGCAATAGATTGACCAGGAGATAAAATTTGAATGATTGGACTTGACGGAATAGGTAAATTTCCGGTTCCAGTAAAATTATCTGCAGACTCAATAATACTAATATCACTTAATGTGACATTTCCACAATTTCGAATAATATAGAAATATTGAACCCTGTCTCCAGCATTAGCGATCCCATTTCCTCCAATATCAAATAAAGAACTTTTTGTTATTTCAATACAAGGATTTTCTTCTAATTGAGTATTTGTCGGATCATCAGGTCCGCCTGTTTCATTCACATCATCAAGGTTTCCCGTATCAGATAGATCTTCTGTACTTTCTCCTGAAGGACCTGTACCACTGACTATAACTTGGTTGTCAACAAAACCTGCATCAAGATCTTGTTGAGTCACAATATATGTTGATGTAGAAAGTGCCTGTTTTCCTGGTGATATTGACATAGGAAATAGGATTGACGGTACAGGTAAATCTCCTGTACCCGAAAACATCAATTCCTCTTCTGAAATAGTTAGGTTGTTGAGTGTAACATTTCCACAATTCTTAATAGAGTAGGAATAGAAAATTGTATCACCGCGAGTTGCCAGTCCATCAGGTCCTAAATCAAAGAAGGATGATTTTATCGATTCGATACATGGACTTTGTGGTACAGGTGTATATGTAGGATCATTCGGTCCTCCTGTATCATTTGGATCGTCTGGATTAGTTGTGTCGGATTCATCAGAGACGACATTATTAAATGGATCATTGCCAGTTGCGATCGCCTGGTTATTTATAAAGCCTGCGTCTATATCTTCTTGAGTAATAATATACGTAGCAAAGGCTGTCGTGGATTGACCAGGACTGATGCGTTGGAGAATTGGTGTAGATGGAATAGGTAAATCACCGCTACCTGAGAAATCTGATTGTGATTCTGTGACCTGAACTCCAACTAAGGAAACATTGCCACAATTCGTGATGACATAGCTATAAGTCACTTCATCGCCAGGTGTTGCTGTAAGGTCTGGGCCTAAATCTAGAGTCGAACTTTTGGTAATTTCTATACACGGACTTTCTCCAATCGGTGTGTTGGTCGGGTCATTATTCCCTCCAGTTTCATTTTTATCATTATTATTTGATGTGTCAGATAGATCATTAACTTGGCCTCCATCTGGAGCAATGCCACTTGCTGTAGCTTGATTATTTATTTCTCCATTATCTATGTCTACTTGGGTTATGATATATGTTGAAAATACTGTTTCTGATTGTCCGGGGATAAGAGTTGAATTTGTTAATTGACCAGGAACGGGAAGAATGCCTGATCCCGTGAAAGAAGTCCCATTTTCAATGACACTAACATTTTCGAGAGTTACATTTCCACAATTGGTCACTACATAATTGTAATTCACAAGATCACCAACATTTGCATCATTGTTAGGCCCTAAATCAAGAACTGAACCTTTAGTTAAGACTATGCAAGGTACTTCAGGGAGAGGTGTATTGGTTGGATCATCGCTACCACCTGTTTCATTTACATCATCAATGTTTCTTGTGTCGGATAAATCATTAGTCGTCAGACCATCTGGATTTTGACCACTAACTGTCGCCTGATTATCTACGAATCCTACATCAATATCTGCTTGAGTTACTGTGTACATTGATGTAGAAGTTGAAGATTGGCCAGGTATAAGGCTTATTAATGCAGGCGCAGATGGAGTTGGTAAAATACCCGTTCCTGTAAATCCTTCTACTGTTTCTTCGAGCTCTATATTTGAAATAGTTACATTTCCACAGTTCCTGATAATGTAAAAATATGTAATGACGTCGCCTTCATTTGCGATGCCATCTACACCAAAAGTAAGGAATGAACTCTTCGTTATTTCAAGGCATGTTGATTCTCCGATGGGGGTATTAGTTGGGTCATCTGGACCTCCAGTTTCATTGATATCATTCGGATTAGACGTATCCGAAAGATCATCAGTACTATCTCCATCGGGTGCTATGCCGGTGGCGATAGCTTGATTGTCAATAGATCCATTATTAATATCAGCTTGTGTAATTAAATATGTAGAACTTGTAGTTACTGATTCTCCGGGAGCAAGTATTGCTGGATTCGTAGCTTCTATAATTGGTAAATTTCCTGTGCCTGTAAAATTTCCTTCATTTTCAGAAACAGAAACATCCGATAATGTCACATTACCACAGTTTGTAATGACATAGGTATAGGTGATTTCGTCTAAGGTATTCGCTACACCATTTGATCCTAAATCAAGTATTGAACCTTTAGTGATTGTGATACATGGACTTTCAGGAATCGGAGTATTCGTCGGGTCATTATCTCCACCGGTTTCATTGACGTCATTTTCATTAGAAGTATCCGAAATATCCATGACGGTTTCCCCGTCAGGTGTTTGAGCATTTGTTTGAGCTTGATTATTAACAAAACCGGTATCAATATCTTCTTGAGTTATCTCGTATTGTGCCATTGCGATACCAGATTCACCAGGTGCTATGATAGATGGTGTAACAGATGACGGTAATGGTAAAATGCCTGTTCCAGAGAAGCTGCCGTTTTGTTCAATGATAGTAACATCTGTTAGCGTGACATTCCCACAATTGAATATTTCATACCGATATGTGATTACATCACCTGGCGTTGCAGTCATGTCATTTCCTAGTCTTAAGGATGACCGTTTTAAGATACTTACACAACTTGCTTCAGAGATAGGCGTATTAGTCGGATCATCTGGACCACCTGTTTCATTCACGTCATTCGCATTTCGCGTGTCTGATAAATCTTCGATCACACTTAGGCTTGGATCTAAACCAGAGACAGTCGCTTGGTTGTCGACAAATCCATTATCGATATCGATTTGTGTTATATTGTAGGTCGACCGACTTGTAGTAGATTGGCCAGGTGTTAATGTACTTAGGATTAATTCACTTGGCATTGGCAATGATCCCGTACCAGAAAATCCAGTATTGGTTTCGCTAAGTTGGAGATCTGTCAATGTCACATTCCCACAATTACGGATGATATAGAAATAGTTAATGACATCTCCAGGGGTAGCTATACCATCGCTACCTAATTCTATAATTGAACTTTTAGTTAATTCTATGCAGGCGATTTCACTTATTGGCGTATTCGTGGGATCATCTGGACCGCCAGTTTCATTGATGTCATTTGGATTGGCTGTATCTGATAAGTCGATTACCGGATTACCGTCAGGATCTGATCCAGCTGCAGTAGCTTGATTATCTACGAAACTGGTATTAATGTCTGTTTGCGTAATTAGATAGGTAGATTTGACAGTCACAGATTCATTAGGTGCCAATGTATTAGGCGAAGGCTGATTTGGTATTGGTAGTATACCTGTCCCAGTAAAAGCATCACCTTCTTCTAGTATGCTGATATCAGTTATTGTCACGTCACCGCAATTTGTGACAACATATGTATAAGTGATCGTATCTAGTGGATTTGCAGAGCCATTACTACCAAGACTTAAGCTAGATGCTTTTGTCAATTCTAAACAAGGATTACAAGTTTCCCCAATTGTGACTGTGCAAACTTGTGAACATCCATTACTATCATTAATTGTGACTGAGTGCAATCCAGATGTTAAACTGCTTGCAGTAGGTGTCGTTTCACCGTTATCCCAAAGGAAGCCATAAGGTGCGACACCACCGTCTCCTCTAACGGTAGCTTGTCCATTTGCTAAGCTGCAAATAGCATTGACATCAGCTGTGGTAAAACATTCTAATAATGGTGGTTCATTCACAATGACAGAAGCACTTATTGTACAATCATTAGCATCCGTCACTGTTACAGAATAAGTACCAATTGCTACACCTTTTTGATCTTCTTCTGTGCTACCGTTACTCCATTCAAATGTGTATGGTTCGATTCCCCCTGAAACTTGCAAATCCATATTTCCAGTAGATTCACCGAAACATATCACATCTTCTTTATCAATTTCAGCATTTAATGCTGTGGGTTCAGTTAAGGTAATCTGAACAGTTTCGTTACAAAGAGCAGCATCTTGGACAAAAATTTGATATTGACCTGCTGACAAATTAGAGGCGGTGGCTGATGAGCTAACGTTAGGTGTCCATGTGTAGTTGATATTTCCATCTGCACCACTAACATTTATTGTAATTTCTCCATCATCTCCACCATTGCAACTTATATTTTCACCATTGGCTGATGCTGAAAAAGTTTCACATAATTTAGGCTGTACGGTACATGGTGTTTCAGCTGTACATCCCAGGGCATCAGTTACTGTTACTGTATATTCACCTGCTTCTAGATTTATTGCGGGGTTAGTAGTTGAACCATTCGACCACAAATATGTGTAAGATTCTGTGCCTCCAGCGACTGTTACATTGGCACTGCCATCAGATCCGCCAACTGTAGACACCGGCTCTGAAGCACAGTTGGTTATAACAAGCTGTGTAGGTTCGTCTATTACAAATGTTAATTCTTCGAGGCACCCAATAGCGTCTTCTGCGATAACTTTATAGACCCCTGCAGGTAGGCCGGATTGACTTGTTCCTGTCCCAAAAGTAACACCTGCCTGCTCCCAAGCATATGTAATGGGCTGTGCCGATGAAGTGCCAATTACAGTTGCACTTCCATCACTTCCATTGGTACAACTTACATTAATTGTAGTACCAGCTTCAAGTTCTAAATCACATGATAACGAACAGACGAGGAAACTTTCGGTAGTTGCACAATTGGCTGCATCTATAACCATGATGTCGTATTGGCCATCTGATAAGTTTGACCAATTAGGTCCTGCTTCGTTGGGTGGGACAATAACTCCAAGGGAATCAGTAATTGTTACTGTGTACTCTGGAAAACCTCCAGATATGGCATATGTCAATACTGCATCACCTCCTGGAAAGAAGGTCATCTCGCAGCCTATTTGTATATCTATTGCAAGAGATGCTGGCTCTGAAATTGTGATTTCCTGAGTAATTGCACATCCATTTGCGTCGTTGACTAGTATCGTATAATTGCCAGCCGGGAGATCAGTCCTGTCTTCTGTCATCACGCCGTCAGCCCAGTTAAAAGTATAGCCAGGTGTTCCTCCTGAAACGGTGATGTCAATTTCTCCGGTTTCTTCTCCGTTACAAGTCACATCTACAATTTCAAAAGTGAGTACTAGATCAGTTGGTTCAGTTACTGTCACTTCAGATGTTACTGTGCATAAATTAGCATCTGTTACTGATACTGAATATGTCCCCGGTCCTACGCCTTCTTGATCTTCTAAAGTGACTCCATTACTCCATATAAATGAAAATGGTTCTACACCGCCAGAGACTTGGAGGTCCATATTGCCATCCATATTTCCAAAGCAAATCACATCTTCTTTGTCAATTTCTGCATTGAGAAGAGTAGGTTCTGTCAATGTAATCATGATTGTTTCTGCACAAAGTGCTTCATCAATGACTTGTATTTCGTAAGCACCAGCTGTAAGACCTGTAGCTGAATTCGCATTGCTTACATTTGGTGTCCATGTATAACTCACTACACCCGTTGCTCCTAAAACAGTGATATTAATTTCACCATCATTCCCGCCATTGCAAGATATATTGGTGCTGTTTGGAGTAGCATTAAAATTCGCACAGGAAAGAGGTTGAACGGTACACATCGATTCTGTAGAGCAACCATTCATATCTGTCACTGTTACAGCATAATCTCCAGCGGGTAAGTCGGTGATTGGATTCGTTATTCCACCATTAGACCAACTGAAAGAATATGCTTGTGTCCCCCCATCTACAGGAATTTCTACAGATCCTTCAGAACCCATAAATGTTGTGACGTTTTGTACGATGCAATTTCCAATGGTAAGTTGAGCAGGTTCATCTACGACAAAAGTTAACTCTTCAAGACAGCCAATAGCATCCGTTGCTATTACTTTATACACACCAGCTGTAAGATTGGACTGGGATTCACCTGTTCCAAATGGGTTTCCAGCCTGCTCCCACTGATATGTAATTGGTAAAGATGAGGATGTGCCTATAACCGTGACGCTACCATCGCTGAACCCATTGCAACTCACATTTTCTATGGTACCTTGTTCTAACATTAAGTCGCAGGATAGAGCACAGACTAAAAAACTTTCTGTTGTATTACAGTTGGCTGAGTCTGTAATGTTTATATCATATTGGCCATCACATAAATTTGACCAGTTTGGACCTGCCTCGTTTGGTGGTACTAATATGCCATTTTCATCAGTAATAGTAACTGTGTATGGGCCTAAACCTCCTGTAACTGTGTAATCCAGATCTGCATCACAACCAGGAAAAAATGTCATTTCGCATCCGATTTGAATATCTACAGCAATTGGCTGAGGTTGCGCGATTGTAAATTCGCTAACAATCTGACAACCGTTATCATCAGTAATCAGAACTGAATAATTTCCTGCTGGTATGTCTGTTCTATCTTCTGTAGTGATATTATCGTTCCACATAAATGTATAAGAAGGAGTACCTCCAGAAGGGGTCAGGTCAATGGAACCTGTACTTTCATTGAAACAAGTCACGTCTATTTGTGTAGAGCTTGCAGAAAGTCCAGTTGGTTCTGAGATGGTGACATCACTAATAAATGTTTGTCCACAATCATCAGTTATCGTGACAGAATTGACTCCTGGCTCTAACATAACAGCAGTTGCTGTCGTTTCACCACTTGGCATCCATAAGAATGTATATGGTGCATTGCCATCTATTGGGTTTGCAGTCGCAGAACCGTCATTTGCATTTAAACATTGAACATTTTGGACCAGTGCTATATCAGCTGATAAACAGCCTATACTATTGTCTGTCCAATTTTCAGAAGGTGGTGTAACACAGCTTACTGATATACCATCAGTATCAACGACCAATCCGCATGCGTCTACTTCAGGCGAAGGAATTTGATATCCATCTGAAATATCAGAATCATTTACATTCGGATTTGAATTCGTACATGCTTCTGTAGCATCCGGACAACCATCACCATCACTATCTAAATCTAAAAAGTCTGGTATACCATCACCATCAGTATCAATAGGCGCATCAGGGCATACTTCGACAAGTATTCCTGTGCTTTCTCCATTTTCCATTTGATAAACACCATCTCCATTGTCATCAAGTGAACAATTTTCTAACAGTAATGAAATATCTCCGCATGCTTCAATAGCATCTGGTATACCATCATTATCAGAATCCAGGTCTAGTGCGTCGGGGATACCATCACCATCTGTATCAGGTCCCAAACAAGTTGGAAATGGAGTAGGAACAAAAGTGAACGAGCCACCATTACCAGGACCTTGATCAAAATATTGAAATCTTAATGAGTCAATACAGCCATCAAATTGGAGCGTAAATACATGATCTAATATGTTTCCATCTCCTGGTTCGACTTGATTATTACAAGTGCTTTCAAGCTGATTCATACCATCATAGCCGATGCAAGAACCTACGTTAGTAAGCGTAAAAGGCACTGGTGTGCCACCATTTGTACCAAATACATTGATTGCATCAGTTCTATCTAAATCCCATATTGTGACACTGAAATCACAAACTAGTTTTGAAAATGAGTAAATCTCAGATAGTGTTTGCGAAGGATCATTTGAATTAACACCTAATAACAGACCAAATTCGTTACCAGTATGTCGGTTCGAAATCTCAAATTCATCTAGCGAGGCTCCACCTCTAAAAGTTGTATCAACTTGAATTAAAGCTCCGTTAACACCGCCAACGGTTATCATAGCGTTATTAAAGTCTTCGAGTGCATTTAGGCTTCCTCCAGGAAATTGTGATTGTAAGTCTACTAGTTCACATTGTACACCCTCATCTTCATCTGAGATGCCATCATTATCACTATCCATATCTCCGAAATCGACTAACCCATCGCTATCTTTATCAGCGATCATTTGTGCTGCCAAATTGCTATATGTACCTGATACACAGTAGATTAAAAAAATAAATACAGATTGTCTGATTACCGACAAAACGGCAAATTGAGAAAGTTTGCTTAGAGTAGAACATCCATGTATTAATAGATTATTCGCTGGTAAATGTTTATTCATTCTCGCAGTTGTCGGTTGTTTATCAAGTGAAGGTAGAAAATCATTTTGATATGTTAAAATTTTATGCTAATAATTGATAACCAAAGTGTTGTAAAGAAAGCTATCAATCATATTGTATTATTAACAATATGTAAGCTATTGTAAAAGTACGATGACATGTTGTTGTAAAAAAAAAGAGCCACCGAAACATAAAGTTTCGATGGCTCAGCAAGAAAAATCTGAATCTAATTTTTATAACTACGGTTGATGAATCGCAATCTTTTTAGCAGTTACTTTACCAGTATCTGTTTTTAATTGGATTGTATATAAACCTGAATTAAGTTCGGTTACTTCGATCTGCTTAGTATCGATGTTATTAGAGAATTGTTTGTTGATTACAACTCTACCTTGAGCATCGAAAATCGTTGCTGCTTCGACTGAAGCACTTTTGATATATATGACATCAGTTGCAGGATTTGGATAGATTTCAATATCTCCAAAGTCTAATGTTTGATCGTCTCTATATTCAACTGCTGAATCTGTGACCAACTTAGTTTTAGTCAGTTGAGCTGAGTTACCAACTTGGTCTGATGATACTAAGTTATTTGAGCTCGGAAGTATATTGATACAATAGTCTTCTACTTCTCCATATCCAAAGTTTGCACATGCATTTGCAGCAACTGATCCTTTCTTCATAATCACTCTCATCTTAGTTTGACCAAGGACGCAGTTTGTCGGAATCACGATTGTACCAGACAATGTCTGTGCACCGCTCCCTGTTGCAACGTATTCGCCAGCATCATTAAAATCTCCATCATGGTTATAGTCAATGTAGCAACTCCAGTATACGGTGTTACCAGAAGTCAATGCTCCAGGAGTCAGTGCCAATTGATAATATGATCCCATATTAAAGTTATGACATCCTGAGAATGCAGCATATCCGCCATTGTTACCTGATTGATTACTGATAGCTCCAAACTTCACTTTTTCAATCCAATTTGATTTGCTTTCTGCAGCTGAAGATGAACAGTAACCTGAGTTACCACCAGTCTTAGTCACCACGATATCAAATGAACAGTTAGCTACGTTTCCACATCCATCAGTCGCTTGATAGCTAACAGTATGTGTACCCGGTGAAAGAACAGAACCACTTGCAGGTCCAGCCGTTTGCACAACATTCATACAACCTGCAGGAATCTCCATGATATACTCTAAAGGCTTGTTATTATATTGATCATTCCATTCACCACTTGCAAGAAGCTCAACATAATCTTGGTAAGCCTGATAATCATTTGGCTGACCTGGATACCAGTTATTATAGCTTAAACCAGAGCCGTCAACCCATTGGAATGTACCTTCAGTTCCTGAATCACTTAATCCGATATAGGCAGATTGAATCGTTAACAGGTTAGCTAAGTAAGCATTCTCAGTCGCATCATTAATCACTGCAAGATGACCACCATTTGCAATTGCATTAGCTTGTGCATCAGTCCATAAAGCAGGATCATTAGAACAGTAGTAATGGCTTGTGCCTAGACTTCCCATATAGATAAATCCAGCGATTGGACCAGGGTTTGAGCTATTACAATTTCCACAACAAGTCGTTGCTTGAGGTGCTTGCCATGTGGCTTGAACACCTGCATTAGAAGGACACTCAACAGCTTGATCAGCAATACATTCTAAAGATAAGCCACCACTCACGATGACATCAAATGAACATACTTCAGAGTTACCACATCCGTCAGTAGCTGTATACTCAATAGTCGTTGAACCAGGAGAGAATGTAGAACCTGGAGGAGGACCTAAAGTCTGTACTACACTATTGCATGATAATTCGACGATGTATTCTAGTTTCACATGATTGTATTGATCATTCCATTGACCATTACTCAACATTTCACAATAGTCTTGATAATTCTGGTAGTTATTTGGCTGACCAGGATACCAGTTTGTATAATTAACTGGAGTACCATCAGTCCAAATAAAGTCTCCTTCGACGACACCATCACTACATCCGATAAATGCAGATTGGATAGTCAAGATATTTGCTAAGTAAGCGTTTTCTTCGGCTGTAGTGACAACTGCTAGATTACCACCTAGTGCTTGTGCAGCAGCATTCGCATCAGGCCATGTACTTGGGCTTATAGAACAGAAGTATTTACTTCCTCCAAATGATCCCATGAACAGATATCCAGCAATCGTATCTGTATCACAGCTACTTGAACATGAACTAGCGAATTCAGGAATATTCCATGATATGTTACTATTTGAATTACAGCTAACAACAATATCCGTTGGACAATCAGAAAATCCGGAATCTGATCCATCATTACAGACGACATTCACAACGAACGAACATGATACTACATTTCCACACGCATCTTGTGTAGAATAAGTCACAGTCGTTGGTCCACAAGGGAAGGCATCTCCTGAATTGTGAGATGCAGTAAGTGTATAACCACCACATCCACTTGAAATAGTAGGAGCAGTCCATGTCACTACACTATTTCCAGTCGTAATATCAGCTGGACAGTTAGTCAATGTAGGAGCAGCTGTTTCATTTAATGTTAAGGTCTGAGTACAGCTTGCGCTAAATGATCCACTAGTCGCAGTCCAAGTTCTTTCAATCTGTTGGCCACCAGTACAAGCAAAAGTTTGTAAGACAACATCTGCATATGAAATGCTCGGTGTTGTACATCCTGCACCAGAATTTGTTGCAGTTGCAGATCCACTTACTGAAGGATCTATACTTGACCCTGGGCATGCACTGTAATTAGCAGGACATGATATGATCGGTGCCACACTACACACAGCTTGACAATTTACTGTAACGGTAAATGAACATGTTGTTATTCTATCACAGTTATCTACAGCTGTATAAGTCACAGTAGTCGTTCCACAACTGAAGACATCACCTGGATTGTGCGTAGAGGTAAAACTCTTTATTCCACATCCATGTGAAGCAGTTGGTACAACCCATGTAGGTGTACTACTCCCTCCAACTGGTATAATAATATCTGCTGGGCAGTTTTCAATTATTGCTTTTGAACTATAAGTCAAAATGATCGTTTGATCACAACTAGCAGTTAAACCAGATGTAGGATCAGTCGCTACCCAAGTTCTTGTAATCGTCAACGCACCTGCACACTGACGTGGCACAGAAGTATCAGAATATGTGACCGTAGGTACGCTACATAAATTAGATCCTGCTACAGCAGTAGCTTGACCAGCAGCTGCAGGATCATATGCTTCACCAGGACATGTCGTAAAGTTTGCAGGACATGTGATCGTCGGTGCAGTATTACAAGCTTGTGAGCATGTTACTGTGAAAGCGCAATTCGCTGCATTACCACAAGCATCAGTTGCTGTGTATGTCACAGTAGTTGTACCCATCGGTAAGGTATTTCCACTTGAATAATTCGAAGTCAACGTCACTGAACCACAATTATCTGTTGCAGTCGGAGCAGTCCAAGTCGGTGTACACGCTGCATTAGGAGCAAGTACTATATTTGCAGGACAATTTGCAATTGTCGGTGCTACATTATCTTCAAGTGTGATGTTTTGGAAACAAGTACTTGTCATACCAGTACCCGATCCAGTTGCAATCCACTTTCTAACGATTGTGACTGCACCACAGTTTCCGTTTGTTATTTGGTCTTCATATGTTATTGTCGGAGTAGTACAATGCGCACCTGTTGAAGCACCTGTAGCTATACCTGTTACGCTTGGATCTGTAGAAGTTCCTACACATCCTATGTAATCTTGAGGACAAGATATGCTTGGTGCAGTTGTACATGTTTCAACAACAGTGACTGTAAATGAACATGAGACCGCATTGCCACAATTATCTGTAGCAGTATAAATGACAGTCGTCGTCCCAGTAGGGAAAACATCACCTGGATTATGACTAGTCGTTAAGTTAACCGTTCCGCAATTATCTGTCGCAGTAGGAGCAACCCACGTGCCGATATAAGTATTATCTGGTAATACAATGTTTGCAGGACATGCTGTTAATGCCGGTCCAGTTGAATCAGTTAAGTATATATTTTGTATACAAGTCGTTGCTAAACCTGAAGCTTGCTCAGTCGCAGTCCACGTTCTTTGAATATGAACTTGACCAGCGCAAGGACCTGAACTTACTTGAGTATCAGTATATGTAATTGTTGCATTCTGGCAATGTCCAGAAGCAGCGGTAGTAGTCGCTTGACCTGTTGTCGCTGGATCAGTCGTACTACTGACGCAGCCGAAGAAATCAGCAGGACATGCGATACTTGGTGCTGTTTGACAGCCCAAATCACAAGTGACATTAAATGAACAAGTAGACGTATTTCCACATTGATCAACCGCTGTGTATGTTACAGTCGTCGTGCCATCTCCAAAAACAGAACCACTCGTATGAGAAGCACTGAAGTTTTCCATTCCACAATCATCGTTCGCAACGGGTAATGACCAAGTCGCGACACATGATGCACCTGTATTTATCACCATATCTGTAGGACAGTTAGCAATTGTAGGAGGCGTATCATCTTTTGCAGTAATAGACTGAACACAGCTAGATGTTTGTCCAGTATTTTGTGAAGTCGCAGTCCAAGTTCTTGACAAGACAAATTCGCCTTTACAAGGACCTTCAGTGACTGTTACATCAGAAAATGTAACGAGTGCATCGCCACAAGCATCTGTACCGTCAGATGTTGCATATCCTGTTTCAGACTTAACAACTGGAGCAGCTATACATCCTACATAATCAGCAGGACAAGTGATCTGCGGCGCACCACAACAATCTCCTTGGATAGTTACATTGAAAGAACAAGACACTGCATTTCCGCAATTATCTAGGGCGGTATAAGTTACAGCAGTCGTACCAACACCAAAAGAACTTCCACTAGGGATGTTCGCTGTTAATGATGCGATACCACAGTTATCACCTGCACCAGCTTCTGGCCAAGATACAGAGTGACAGTTAGTCGCTAAAACAATATCGTTAGGGCACGCAATAGTTGGTGATTGAGAGTCTTCGATTACAATTTTTTGAGTACAATCGGACACTAACCATGGATCGGCATTATTTGGATATGAAGCTGTCCAAACTCTTTTAATAAATTTTTCGCCGTTACATGGACCTACAGTCATTTCAATGTCTGTATAAGTCATAACGGGATTAGGGCAATCTGCATCCCCAGGCTGCGCTGTTGCAAAGCCAGTATTTGAAGGGTCTGTAGAACTTCCTGGACATCCATAATATGTCGATAGACACTGGATGGGTGGGGCAGTTTCACAAGCGACACTTGCATTACTTAGGTGTTCAAATACTGATGGCGCACCATTCCCAAAAAGGGAAAAACTGCAACATAATATAAGACAGGTAAGTATGAAGTTGCTTGAAAAAAAGCATGGGTAAGATTTCTTCATAATTTATAATTTAATCTGTAATTGTGTGTTTTTAATTTAGAATTTAGCTTGTTTAGGCTTTTGATTCTAAGTTGGATTTATTTTAAATAAAGAATTATCATATAGATAATTACGGCAATATGATGATCATAAAAGCCGCCCCCCCTAAGAGATTTTAAAAAATAAAGTTGCTTATGAAAGTTTTAACATTCTATGGTGTATTAATCCTAGACTGTTGATGTTAGCTTAGCTGCATTTGATTGTAAATCAACTAATTATAATAACTAAGGTATTGTCCATGGAGAACCAATGGACCTTGGACTTAACTAGCTTTACCGCTAGTTTATGTGCGAATTGTTAGTCTTTTAGATATGAAAGAGTCTATCTTATTCTTCTTCTGAACCAAAAGTATGGTCCATTGTTTCTTCTATTTTGCTGGCTAGCGAATCTGTTTTTTCTTTTACAATATCGATTGTCTCCTGGATCTTTTCGTTCTCTAAAATTCGTTCTCCTGCTTCTTTGGTCTTTTCAATGGTGGACTCAGCAGCATCTTTGATCTTGTCAGAAAATTCTTTTATCTCTGGACGATCCATGACTTCTTCTGCCTTTTGCTTTGATACTTCGTAGATTTCACCAGCTTTTTCTACAGCTTTACCGCTCAGTTCTTTTGCCTTTTGAATTGTACTGGTGATCGGTTCGCTTTCTATGATATCATCCATAAAGTCCAATGATTTATCAACAGAGTCTATAGCAGTTTTACCTGTTTTACCTAATGCTTTTAAAATTTGCTTTAACATAATAGATGTGTTTATTAGAAGTAACCAGTATAATTAAAGGGTGTAATGGCCTTTAGTTCATCCTTTATAACCTCATTTAATGTTAATTCGTTTATAAAGGCGTGAATATCTTCTTTGGTGATTTGGGCTTTCCCTCTTGTTAATTCTTTTAAGGCTTCATAAGGATTGGGATATAGCTCTCGTCTCATTATCGTTTGAATCGCTTCGGCGACGACTGCCCAGTTTTGATCGAGATCTTTGATCAAGGCTTTTTCGTTCAGAATTAATTTTGAAAATCCTTTTAATAGACTTTTGTAAGCGATTAATGTATGGGCAATGGGGACACCTATGTTTCGACCGACTGTACTGTCTGTCAAGTCTCTCTGTAATCTAGACACTGGTAGTTTTTCTGAGAGAAATTTATATAATGCATTTGCGAGTTTAAAATTCCCTTCGGCATTTTCAAAATCGATAGGGTTGACTTTATGAGGCATTGTTGAAGATCCGATTTCTCCTGTAATGGTTTTTTGTTTGAAATATTCCATTGAGATGTATGTCCAAATATCTTGGCATAGATCAATGAGAATGGTATTCATTCGCGCTAAGCAGTCAAACACATAAGCAAATTCATCATAGTGTGCAATCTGAGTTGTATATGTCATTCGGTCTAACTCCAAACTTTGGACAAAATCTTTGGCAAATGTTATCCAATCGACATCAGGATAACTGACTTTGTGTGCATTTAAATTTCCAGTAGCACCACCAAATTTTGCTCTTAGCTGGTAACCTTGTAGTTGAGAGATTTGTATGTCTAGTCGTTCGTGATATACTAAAAATTCTTTGCCTAATGTTGTTGGAGATGCCGGTTGACCATGTGTCTTTGCTAGCATCGCTTTACCTTTAAATTCTTCTGCACATTGCGCTATTGTGTCTAAAATCTGATTTACAAATGGGAGTACAACTTGTTTAATGCTATCCTGGAGCATTAAAGGTAAAGCAGTATTGTTAATATCTTGTGATGTCAATCCAAAGTGAACAAACTCTGTGATTTGAGCAAGACCAAGTTGGTCTAAATTATTCTTCAAGAAATATTCAACAGCTTTGACATCATGATTAGTCGTGGCTTCTAAAGCCTTTATTGCCTCAGAATCTTCAATCGAAAAATTCGTTATGATTTTTTGCAATGACTCTATTTGCTCTGAACTTAAAATAGGGAAGTTCTTCAGCTTTAATTGATTGAGTTTTATTAGGTAAAGGATTTCTACTTTTACTCTATAGAAAATCAATGCATGTTCTGAGAAGTATGATTGAAGTTCAGATGTTTTAGAATGATATCTTCCATCAATTGGTGAAATGGATTGGAGCATAAATTTAATTTAACTTAATCGGTGATTTTTTTAATATAGTTATAAGTCTCCAATTGGGACTGGATGACTGGGGCGTCGTCTGCTTGGATTTTGTATTCATTAGTGTTTTTCTCGTTAATGATCCGTGCTTTTACATTATCATTCAATTGTATATCTAAAAGGTCGAGAATGATTTTTTTACATTGGTCATCATAAATAGGAAAGACCGTCTCAATTCTTGCATGTAGATTTCTGTACATCCAATCAGCTGAAGAACAGAATATTTTTTGTTCGCCACTAGCGTGAAAAACGAAGATTCTAGCATGTTCCAGGAATCTATCGACAATACTGATGATCTCAATATTGTCACTGATTCCATTTACACCAGCGACAAGTGAACATATGCCACGGACGATTAATTTAATTTTCACGCCAGCTTGACTTGCTTCGTAAAGTTTATTAATCATCTCTATGTCTTGCAAGCTGTTCATTTTAAGAATCATACTTGCTTCCAGACCGAGTTTGGCTTGTTCTATTTCGGTATTTACCAAATCGTGAAGCCTTTCGTTTAAGTTAAATTTTCCAACTGCCAAATGTTTGAAAGCTTCGGAAGGGAGTTCTTTAGTTTCTAGATAATTGAATATTCTTAGGCATTCTTGGCCAATTTCTTGATTGGCAGTCAATAGTCCGACATCAGAGTAAAGTTTTGCTGTTCCTTCATGAAAATTTCCTGTACCGAGATAAGTGTATATTTTAGGTTCTCCCGCTTCAGTTCTGATAACGACGGCTAATTTTGAATGTACTTTAAGACCAGGCATTGAATAATTTACCTTTACATTAGCTTTTTCTAATTTTTCGCCCCAGAGTATATTTTCTTCTTCGTCAAATCTAGCTTTTACTTCAATGAAAGATGAGACATCTTTACGATGCTCTACAGCCTTCATCAAGGCTTTCATGATTCTAGATTTTGAGCCGACTCTATATTGGATAATTTTTAAAGTTGTGACATCTTTATCATTTGCAGCATCTTCAAAAAATTTGATGACGGATTCAAATTGATGATAGGGGACATGGATCAGATAATCCTTTTTCGAGATTTTATCAAAAATTGAATCTGATTTTTCTAATTCCTTATACGGGATAGGATATAATTTTTTATCCTTAAGATGTTTCATTCCAAAATTGGGAAAGCTAAAGAAGTCAAAGTTGTTATGATATCTTCCTTCAGGTAATAAATCATATTTAGTGAGATCCATGACATCTTTGAGATATTCTAAAAAGTGACTTGGAATCTCTCTATCAAAGACAAGCCTTGATGCGACTCCTACCTTTCTTTTCTTGAGGCTTTTTCTAATCTTATTTATGAGGTCTCCTGAATATTCATCATCTAAATACAGCTCAGCATCCCGAGTTACTTTGACAGAGTAAGTATCAATAATAGCGTAACCTGGAAAAATACTTTGGATAGAATGTCTAACTATATCATCCAGCATAATAATATCGTGCTGGCCTTCGACTTGAGCAGGGATTTCTAAAAATCTAGGTACATGCTGAGATGGGATCTGGACAATTGCATACTGTGGTAGTTTTAGTTCGTCTTCATTATCAGTCATATGCAATGCCAGGTACAAAGAACCACTTTGTAAAAATGGTTTTATTTTTCCTTTTAACAATAAGACTGGTTGGACGAATGAGAGAAGATTATCTCTATAAAATTCTTCAATGAACTCGACTTGCGCTTCATTTAGTTCTGTTCTTTTACGGAGGTTTATATTTTGTTGTTTTAAGGAAGGAATGATTTGATTTTGAAATATGCTACTGAATTCTAAGAGTTGTTCATTGATAATACTTAGTATCTCCTTTAAGACAGTACTCGATTTGTAATCGATTTGCTTTCGACTCTTTTTGCCAGCACGCATGACATTTCTATGATTGGCAATTCTAACTCTGAAAAATTCTCCCAGATTAGAAGAATAGATTGCAAGAAATTTTATTCGCTCGAAAAGAGGAACTCTTGGATCTTTAGCTTCCTGTAAAACTCGATAGTTAAAGGAAAGCCAACTGACATCTCGATGTATATATGGATACTCTTCTTCCTGCATATTCTTAAAAATCAAAAAAAAGACAAAATTACACTAATTCGGCTTATCATAATGATTGTGAATATGAATCTACAGTTATTTATATTTTCAGATTTGAAATCATACTCTTCTACTGGAATTTGTGATATTTACGCTGTAATAGACACATATTGATATGAGAAAACAAATAGCTGCGGGAAACTGGAAAATGAATCTAACATTTGAAGAAGGGAAATCTCTATTAGCGGCATTAAAATCTGCTGATCGCCCTAGCGATGTCAAAACGATATTGGGTGTTCCAGGGCCATACCTAAAGGCGTTTCAAGACTCATGTGATGATGACAGTCTTTGTGTAGCTGCACAAAATATCCATCATGAACTGAAAGGTGCTTATACAGGGGAGACTTCGGTAAGTATGGTTAAGTCTATTGGTGTAAGATATGTCATCATTGGTCACTCAGAAAGAAGAGAATATCAGAAAGAGTCGAATGCTTTATTGAAAACTAAAGTTGATATCGCCCTAGAGCATGACTTATCTCCTATTTTTTGCTGTGGAGAAAGCCTAGAAATCAGAAAGTCTGGATCCCAAAATGCTTTTGTGTCCAATCAATTGAAAGAAAGCTTATTCCACTTATCTGCTGAGGATCTCAGTAAGTTAGTCATTGCATATGAACCGATATGGGCAATAGGAACAGGAGAAACTGCAAGTCCAGGACAAGCTCAAGAGATGCATCACGCTTTAAGAAGTTTTATCGGTGAAAATTATGGGCAGGAAGTCGCTGATGGTATTTCTATTTTATATGGAGGTAGTGTAAAGCCAGCTAATGCAAAAGAAATTTTCAGCCAAGCAGATGTCGACGGTGGACTCGTCGGAGGTGCTTCATTAAAAGCAGAAGACTTTAAGCAGATTATTCATTCGTTTTAAAGATTCCATTGGTCATTGATTACCTCAGTCCGATAGTCGAAGATCTCTTTCAGTTTTGGTTTAATTAATATAGGGTGAACGAGCTGTCCCAATATCCAAAAGGGTGGTATGTAATGAATGATATCCTCCATGATCACTCCTTTTTCGGAAGCTGTAAATAGATGTTGATGATGCCATAACTTGTAAGGACCGACGCGCTGTTCATCTATAAAAAACTCTTTATCGCGTACTTGTGTAATTTCTGTCATCCATTTTAGAGGAATCCCAAGCAAGGGCTTTACGATGTAGGTGATGATCATACCTGGATACATCACCGTTGGATTATCGCTTGTCACCTCGAAGCCTAGATAAGGCGGTGTGATTTTCTTTAGGTTTTGAGGAGATGAGAAGAAGTCCCAAGCTTCATCTAATGAAATAGGCAATTCTGTTGTTCTATATAGCTTATAATACTTTTGCATAGTCACTTTAACCAAAAGAAAATGACATTGTTCAGTGGTAAGTCACTAAAATCCGTGAGTGATTTGTTTTGAAAATTTGTCAGGGAATGATTCTAGACCTGGAAATCCAAGTTCAATATCTTTTCCGTCATGCGGAATGTAGGCTGTACCAAATATATAATCCCATATTGCTAGCGATAATCCGAAATTAACACCATGCTTTCTCTCTTCTGGAATGTCCATGGCATGATGCCAAATATGCATCTCGGGATGATTAAATATTATTTTCATAATCGGACCAAGGACGAAAAATCCAATAAAGCCAAAGCTTATCAATAGAGCAGCTTGCTCCCATAACAAATCAATGTGAGTAAATCCTAAATCGAAGGAATGAGTGAGTATTAATACAGCAATTAAAAGACTTACAATAAGTCCCGTCACTTTACCAGATATAGAGATGTTTGAATGGTTATAATGTCCAATCACCAATGTAAATATATGTATGATGAAAAAATCATATAAGCCAATTCCTAAAAGAGCAAGCGGAAGGTATTCAATGAAACGATAGACAATTGTCTCCATCCAATGATACCGAAGATGTGCTGCAAATCCCATCTCTTCTACTGAGTGGTGAAGCTTGTGGTATTCCCATAGAAATTCAACACGATGCAGAAGACGATGTGTCCACCATTGTACGAAATCTCTAATGACAAATCCAATGAAAAGGATAGCCCACATTGGAAACGTGCGCAATGGATTATGAGCTTGAATATTAAAACCAGATATTGAAATAATTAAATTGTTAATTAGATTGACAAACACATCTGAGGCGGCGTTGTATATTATCAAAGAAAACAAAAAGAAATTGAAAAACATATAGAAAAAATCCAACCAAAAATCTTTTCGAAAAGTAGCTTGATTCTTCCTCCACGGTTTGATGTACTCAAGTATAAAGAAGAAGAGAGATACGACTAGAAGGGCGTAAAAGTAATTATGCATTCCAGGCTGAGTGATTTCTCGCCATAGGTAAGATGCATAACCTTTGTACCCATTTATGAAAATATCTATATAGTTATTCAAATGATCAACATTGAAATCTCAAATTATTATTCTGCAGAATATGCTAGATAACCACCTTCCATATTTAGTAAATTTACAAAGCCAGCTTTAGTCATCATGCCATATGCCTTGCTACTACGTTTTCCTGATCTACAATAAACGATATACTTCGCATTCTTGTTCAATTTTTCTATGTCCAATAAGAAGTTTTCATTTTTTACATCAATATTTTTCGATCCAGGAATAGAGCCTTCGCTAAATTCTTTGGGTGTCCTGACATCAATAATATCATAGTCATGACCTGTGGTGATCAACTGTTTTACCTCTTGGACAGTCGTGTTTTGAATATCTTGCTGCTCACATGATAAGGTGAATACAAGAAGAAAAGAACATACAAAAATGATGTAGCTAAAATGTGTCATGGTGAAAATTAATCAAATTTGAACAGAAATGTAATTGAAATTATCAATCCGTAATCACGCGCTTTGGCTTATTCGCATTGATGAAATAAACGCCTAGTAATAACACACATGCCGCCACAATAGTTTGTGTGGTCAATAATTCATCTCTAAAATAATAGCCCAATGCTAAGGCGACGATTGGATTTACATAGGTACAGGTTGCTACTTTTTCCGGTGAAACCTTTGTCAATAGATAGTTAAAAGCTGTAAATGCGACGATGCTTCCAAAGACAATTAAACCTAATAGTGACAGCCATGCCCTAGATGATACTTGCTGCCAATGTGCAAACGACTCACCTGATATAGTGCTAACCAAGAATAAGAAAACGCCACCTGTGGCCATTTGGATTCCTGTATTCAACAATGATGATTTTGGAAGATCAGATCGATTGACAAAAAGACTCCCAATGCCCCAAGAAAAGAGACAGCCAAACATGATCATTGTCCCTAATAATTGCTTCTCAGTCGTCATGATTTGACTTTGACTGACTAATAAATACATGCCAAACATACCTAAAAATACGCCAGCCCATGCCATAAATGGTAATGGTTTTTTATCTAAAACCCACATCATAAACAGTAAGATCAATGGCTGCGCTGAAGTCAATAATGCAGCATAACCCGAGTCAATATATTGCAATGCGACACTCATGCCACCATTGCCTATGGCAAGAAACAAAACTCCTGCAATCATGGCATTTTTCACCTGCTTTCTAGTGACACCTTTAAAGTCAAAAAATAGCCAAATCAATGCAAAAACAAAGGTACTTGCAACACTAAATCGAATAGCGGCTAGTAAAAATGGAGGAATCTCTTCGACTGCAAATGCTACGAGCAAATAGGTAGAACCCCATACAAAGTAGATCGCTAAAAATGACAAGACTACAGGAATGCTAATGGATTTTAGAAAGCTCAATTGGAGGGAAATTATTAATCGATAATTCTTTGAATAAAAACTAACAAGCTAATTTAAATTCAGTAAATGTATCGATGTGATGGCAGCTGATTCCATCAGTGACATTGTAAACGTCTAGACTGAATATCATCTGTCTTGCTTCTTCAGAAGTGGATTCATACAGGACAGGTAAGATGTGATCCAAAATATCGGAACAAGTCAGTCCTCCGCCCCAATCACTAACTCTAATATGGACTGTATAAGAAGTGAGATGAACTCCTAGATACGCCTCGGAAAGACCATCAATTAAAATAGGTAATCCTTTTTCAGAAGTAGTCTCACAAAATTTGCTTAATTCTATTTCTAGCTTATTTCTATCCATCTTATTAAATCATTAGATTTATCTTCCAACAAAGATAACAGTTTTTCAACGTCAGTTGTTTCTTTGTGTCCACAAGGTTTGTATCTGACATTCGGATTCCAACAAGAAAATAAAAGAGAATTTGCTTTTAGAAGGAACATGTTAGAACTTTTATCTTTATCAAACTTGGCACGTACATCACTGAATAATATTAAAATATACAGAGTGTGGGTGTAGGTTGAATCTTTTAGTACTTTAACTCCTTCAATCTGAGGTGGAGAATTAAGACTAAATAATTTAGGAATTTCAAAATTCTGATAAATCTTCCATTTCAACATCGATTTATTTGAATATCCTACTAAATAATAGGCTCCATCGATTACTCCTCCATCAAAAAGAATGCGGGCTTCTCTGAGCCGTTGCTTTGCTAAATCATGTATATATCCTGAATATCCTCCATAAGCTACAAGCCAACAATATCTTCATCTCTGATCACAAGCAATAAGGCTGAATGGGGTAGAATGACATAGTCTTGATTATTAAATACGAGCGAATACACATTATTCTGCAGATAAACCGCTAAGTCACCAGGCTTTGGTTGCAATGGTACATATTTAACTTGATCACTCTGATCTTTCCAAGGCTCATCGATATCATTCACAGCAGGTATTGGATAACCAGGCCCCACTTTCATAACATAACCAGTATAGAGTTCTTCTTTTTTATGCAAACCTTGAGGAAGATATAATCCTGTATCAGTTTTCTTCGCCGGCTTCGTTGGCTTAACGAGGACTCGATCACCAATAATGATGATCTTATTTAAGTCTTTGTCATTTAATTTCAACATTACTTCAATATCTTAGTGTGCGAAGATAGCACAATTGAAAATCTTAATTTGTAATTATACTATAGCTGAGGCAAAACTTTCTCTATTAAAAAAGACGATCCATTCATATAGACAATTGAGAAAATCTTAATTTGGATAGAATTATATTATTAATTAGAGTCGATGCGAAATAAAAACTTGTGGCAAAGTAAGAAAAGCCTTTTTAATGTAGGTCTTCTGTTTGTAGTAAGTTACTGTCTAGTGACGTCATGTCAACAAGAATCAACAGCAAGCTATACTTCAGAATCTTTTTCTCAATTCAAGCAAATTCCAGAAACGATTGACTTTAATTTTCATGTCAAGCCAATATTGTCAGATCGATGCTTCACATGTCATGGGCCTGATGAAAAGACAGTAGAAGGTGGATTAAGTTTTGCTACGCAGGAATCAGCATTTGCAGTTTTAGGAGATGACAAAGATCATTATGCCATCATCCCATTTCAGCCCGATAGTAGTACATTAGTATATCGCATTTTTACTGAAGACGTAGATGATGTAATGCCACCCCCAGAGTCGAATCTAACACTAGATGATTATGAAAAGGAAATATTAAAAAAATGGATTGCTCAGGGTGCAGAATGGAAGGAGCATTGGTCATTTATTCCTCCCCAAAGCAAAATCGTACCAGAAGTAGTCAATCAAGATTGGATTTCTAATGATATTGATAATTTTGTCTTAAAACAATTAGAGGATAATCAGATCACACCAAATGAAAAGGCATCCAAGGAAAAATTATTGCGTCGGTTGAGTTTTGATTTGACCGGCTTAGCGCCAAGTTTAGATGAGCTTGACCAATTCCGGAAGGATGAGAGTCCAGATGCAGTCAACAAACAAATCGATCGACTTTTATCTTCTGCCGCATATGGCGAGCATATGGCTGTACAATGGTTAGATATTTCTCGATATGCAGATTCTCATGGTTATCAAGACGATTTAGAACGGATCACGTGGCCATGGCGAGATTGGGTCATATACGCTTTTAATAAAAATTTGAGCTATAAAGAATTTGTTACATGGCAATTAGCTGGAGACTTATTACCCAATGCGAGTCGAGAGCAAATCATAGCAACCACCTTTAATCGAAATCATAAAATAACTCAAGAAGGTGGAGTCATACCTGAAGAGTATCGGACGGAATATGTTGCAGACAGAGCCCAGACATTTAGTACTGCTTTTTTAGGATTGACAATGGAATGTTCGCGATGTCACGACCATAAATATGACCCATTGTCGCAACAAAATTATTACCAACTGTATAGCTTTTTTAACAATGTCGACGAGATTGGACAAATTGCATATGGCTCAATTCCGGATCCATATATCACATTGACAAAGCAAGAAATAGAAGAGACATTGACCTTCATTAATAATATAGACACCTTAGAAGAAATACCCTTAATGGTGATGAAGGAAATGGACAAGCCTCGCCAGGCTCATGTGCTCAATCGAGGTGCGTATGATCAACCAACGATTCCGGTTTTTCCGAATACTCCAGAATCAGTATTGGCATATGATGACGACTTGCCTCAAAATAGAGCGGGACTCGCCGAATGGTTGTTTAAAGACGAAAACCCTCTAACAGCTAGAGTGGCAGTCAACCGTTTGTGGCAGCAACTTTTCGGAACGGGAATCGTGGCAACATCTGATGACTTTGGGAATCAAGGTGCGCTGCCGAGTCATCCAGAATTATTAGATTATTTAGCAGTCAAATTTAAAAATGATGGCTGGGATATCAAGGCGCTGCTCAAGTATATTGCTCAATCAAGCGTGTACCAACAATCTGCGAAAACGACACCAAGATTATTGGAAACCGATCCAGAAAACTTATTAATGGCTAGAGCATCCCGATTGCGTTTGTCTGCTGAAATGATTAGAGATCATGCTCTCGCCTCCAGCGGTGTCATGTCAACAATAATTGGCGGACCTAGCGTAAAACCATATCAACCAGACGGTTTGTGGGCAGAAGTGATCGGCGGTGGCGGCGGAAGCCTAACCAAATATATTCCTGATGAGGGTTTCAAATTATATCGCAGAAGTTTGTATACATTTTGGAAGCGAACAGTGCCGCCACCAAGTATGATGACCTTTGATGCGACGACTCGAGATTTGTGCACAGTAAAAAGACAACGGACAAGTACACCACTTCAAGCATTGGTCATGATGAACGATCCACAGATCATCGAAGCGAGTAGATTGCTTGCGCAAAATGTGATTGAGAAAACAGTCTCAGTAGACCAAAGAATAAAAACCATTTTTGAATTAGTCACATCACGAAAACCAAACGAGACTGAAATCAATTCACTAAAAGAATATTTAGAAGAGGAGTTGGATTATTTTACAGACGATCCAACAAAAGCAGAGGCTTACTTGGCTATTGGAGAGTATCATAGACCTTTTGACATAGAAAAGTCAGAAATGGCAGCATATGCGATGCTAGCAAGTGCGATTTTTAATTTAGACGAATCAATATCGAGAGGATGATTCATCATGAATGATTGACTTATGGAAAAAATTATCAAAGACCGTTCTTTAATATTAAATAGAAGAAATTTTCTATCAAAGTCGAGTGTTGGGATTGGTACGGCGGCGTTGAGTTCGCTGCTTGGTCTCAACTTTATGAATCCCTCCACTAAGATGATAGACCCAGCTTCAGGAGGAATAGATGGTGTGATCAAAGATTTGCACTTCGCTCCAAAAGCAAAACGAGTCATTTACTTGTTTCAAAGTGGAGGCCCATCTCAGTATGAGTTATTTGATTACAAGCCAATCTTGAATGAAAGGAGAGGAGAGGACTTACCTGAATCTATTCGGAATGGTCAGCGGCTCACTGGCATGACATCAGGTCAAGATAATTTTCCATTGACAGGTTCGATTTTTCCATTTGAGCAATATGGTCGGAGTGGTGCTTGGATGAGTGATTTACTACCTTATACTTCGAAGATTGCAGATGACATTTGTATCATCAAATCCATGCACACAGAGGCAATCAATCATGATCCTGCGATTACGTTTTTTCAAACGGGATCGCAACAACCCGGACGGCCGAGTATGGGCGCATGGATGAGTTATGGATTGGGAAGTGCCAATGAGAATTTGCCATCATTTACAGTATTGTTATCACGCGGGACTGGACGACCAGCAGGTCAACCTTTGTATTCGCGTTTGTGGGGAAATGGATTTTTACACTCACTGCATCAAGGTGTCCAATTTCGATCAGGAAAAGATCCAGTTTTATACTTAAAAGATCCCGATGGTATAGATAGACAAAGTCGACGGAGAATGCTTGACAAATTGGCCGAGCTAAATCATGAGCAATTAGAAGAGTTTGGTGATCCTGAAATCAGCAGTCGAATCGCACAATATGAAATGGCATATCGCATGCAAACGTCTGTGCCAGATGTCATGGATATCTCAAAAGAGCCGGACCATATTTATAAGATGTATGGTCCAGATTCTATGCAGCCTGGGACCTATGCTGCCAATTGTTTATTAGCACGTCGATTAGCAGAAAGTGGAGTTAACTTTATTCAGTTGTATCATATGGGATGGGATAATCATGACAATCTACCGAGCCAAATTAGTGGGCAAGCGATGGATACTGATCAAGCATCAGCAGCATTGATTATGGATTTAAAACAACGAGGTATGTTAGAAGAAACCTTGGTGATTTGGGGAGGAGAGTTTGGTAGGACGAATTACTCACAGGGTGCACTGACGACAAATAATTACGGAAGAGATCATCATCCGAGAAGTTTCAGTATTTGGATGGCAGGAGGTGGCATAAAGCCAGGAATCGTCTATGGAGAGACGGATGAGTTTGGATATAACATTGTTAAGAACCCAGTGCATGTCCATGATTTTCAAGCGACGACATTAAGGTTGTTAGGAATTGATCATGAGAAATTAATCTATAAATATCAAGGTCGACGGTTTAGATTGACAGATGTACATGGAAAGGTTGTGAATGATATTATAGCATAATATGGAGGCACTGCTGAGTTTTTTAGGGAAGTTACATCCTCTTATTTTACACATGCCAATTGGCTTTTTGTTATTGGCTTTCATGATGGAGATTCATGATAGATGGAAGAAGACTTCGAGATTTCAAGAAGCGATTTCTTTTACATTGTTTTGGGGAATGTTGTCAGCGATCATCGCTGCGTGTACTGGATATTTCCTATCAAATAATGGTGGCTATGAAGCTACTCTTTTAAGAAATCATCAATGGTTGGGTATTGGGGTAGCTGTGTTATCAATCGTCGTCTATTATTTAAATAAAAACATTAATAGGCGAGACAGTAAGCTTTATATCTCTATGTTTTCTATGACAATATTGACCTTGTTTGTCACTGGTCATCTAGGTGGTTCACTGACTCATGGCAGTGATTTTTTGTCTCCGAATTCAAAATCAAAATCGGAGAAAAGTCAAATTGTTGATATAGACAATGCAGTCGTATTTACCGATTTGGTCCAACCGATTTTAAATGATAAATGTGTCAGGTGCCATAGTGAGTCAAAGACGAAAGCCGATTTGCTGATGACAACTCAAGAAGGATTAGAAGCTGGTGGAAAGACAGGCGCATTATTTATAAAAGGAGATATTAAAAATAGTCTTATGCTCCAGCGTATTCATTTGCCAATCTTTGAAAAGGAACATATGCCACCAAAAGGAAAGCAGCAATTATTGGATGATGAAATCGAGATATTATCGTGGTGGATAAAAGAAGGAGCAGACTTCAGTGCAAAAGTAAAAGAGCTCGCAAAAGATGACTCTATAGATAAACTGCTTCAAAAATTTATTACACCTGTAGATCAAGCTAATGAAATAGACGTCGCAGAACTTAGTGAAAATATCCTGCAAAAAATAAGAAATAAAGGAATTCCAATTTCTCGGATAAATGCGACCAGTTCATTTGTAGAAGTTGACTTGTCTAGGAAGAAGGATATTGATAAGAAAACTTTGCGAGCACTCAGACCTGTAGAAAAGCAATTGATTGGATTGAATTTGGGATCGAGTAATATCCAAGACAAGGAGTTAGCGATTGTAAAGAGATTTACACATTTGCAAAAGTTATTTCTACAGCAAACGGTTATCTCGGACGACGGGATTAAGCACTTAGAAGATTTGGAATATCTGAGCTATATAAACTTATATGGTACGAAAGTAACAGACAAAAGTTTTGAGATATTAAATCAATTAAGTCGACTCAAAAACCTATATCTGTGGCAAACAGATGTTACGGCTTATGGTATCAAAGACTTTAAGAATAGAAAGCCAAAGACAATTGTAAATGTCGGTATTGATGAGAGTGTTTTCGGAGATGCACGATTAAAAGCACCCTTGATACAAGCTGAGAAAGATTTATTTAGAGATAGTATAGTCGTGGAATTAAAGACAAATTTTAAAGGTGTCAATTTGCATTATACGACAGATGGTACTGAGCCAGATTCTTCTTCACTAAAATATGAATCACAGATTTTATTAACAGAGACCACTAATTTAAAAGTGATTTCGATTAAGGAAGGCTGGACATCGAGTGACATAAAAAGTCGTCAATTTGCTAGAGTTAAATATAAACCCGAAAAAGTGACTCTTTCAATTCCGCCAAATGAGCGATATGAAGCAAATGGCCCAAAATCTTTAATAGATTTAGAAAAGGGTAGTACCACATTTACAGATGGAAATTGGATTGGATATGAAAAGGAGCATTTGGAAGCGATCCTTGATTTAGGCGCTTCGGATATTATTTCTTCTGTGACTGTAGGTGCACTCGAGGCTCCCGGATCATATATTTTTTTTCCTAAAGGAATAAAAATTAGCCTTTCGGAAAATGGAAAAAATTATAAAGAAGTCGTCTCTAAAAGATATCCTACTGCAACAGAAAATTCTCCAACAAAGCTCGCAAGTTATACGGAATCATTTGAAGGACAGTCAGCCAGATTTGTACGTGTCAAAGTGGAAAGCAATCTGACAAATCCTGATTGGCATCCTGCGCCGGGAGCTGCATGTTGGTTATTTGTGGATGAAATATCGGTCGAGTAACATTAAGATAGTGTTGCATGTTTCATGTTGAATGTTGAGTTGAAAATATAAGGTTAAATTCAAGTATCAAATTCAAAGTCAAGCGCAAGTATCAAGTTCAAAGTCAAGCGTAAGTATCAAGTTCAAAGTCAAACTCAAGCTTCTTTCTTCAAACTTCCGACATCAAACTTCCGACGTCAAACTTCCGACTTCAAACTTCTTCCTTCCCATTTTATCCTTCCACCTTCAACACATCCCCATTCACAGTTCTAAGTCTGTTGCCGAAGTGAACATACCAATGCAGGTGTTTAGTGCTTTGATAGTTTCCAACATTCGAGGAGACTCGACAAGCACCAAACTTCTTCTCTAGCATCGCGGTAACAAATACGATAGCTGCAAACATATCGTGATTCAATGCCGCTGTATTGGGATAGCTCGATAGAGAGTCAAGGTGTTCTTTTGGAATGATCACAATGTGTTGTTCGAAATATGGCTGCGTATGATGAAACGCCATCACCAAGTCTGTCTCAAATAGGATATCTACTTTTGTACGGCTACTAATTATTTCATCACAGTAAAAATCAGACATGTAATTTATTTTTTACTAAAAGTAAGTTAATAATAATCTGTTCGAATATAAATATTCACACTCTCACCTGTTCAATCTCAGACGTTAGATCATTCTGTTTACCATTCAAAATTCAACACTCATCAATCAAAGTTATTTTTTTAATCTTTCCTTAACCCTACTTAACAAAATAAATACGGTTCTAATAGTAGAGAAAGTTGATAAGATTATTAAACCTAAAATACAATCTTATGAGACATGTATTACTGATGCTTTGTCTGGTCATAGCAGCACCGCTGGTCACACACGCAGATGATAAAAGATCAAATTTGGATGGCGTTTGGCGAGATAGATATGATGATGACAAAATTGAAATTCGCGACAAGCGATATGGCTTAGAGGTCAAGAAAAAAGGACTGTTCCGACAGAAAAGAATATTCACTGAAGTCGATTACAATCGCTACGCAGATCGTGATGGAAATGTGATTGAAATCTTATCTAACAATCGAATCGTTTGGAAAAATAGACGAAATAGGAGTTATGTAATATTTTATAAAAATGGCTCCTATAATTACGGAAATAATCGGAATGGCAATTACAATCGAAATGACCAAAGACGGTATGATAATAGGAGACGGAATGACAATCGATATAACAACAATCGATACAATAATAATCGCTACAACGATGATCGCTCCAGAAGGCAGAATCAAGGCAGATTTGATGGGCGCTGGAGATGTGCTGACAATAGAAGAAACATTTTTATTGAGGCTAGAGGAGATGGATTTAGAGTGAGAACAGCAGATAGTGATCGATGGTATGTTTATAATCGTGACCCTTACGAATCTAATGTTTACCGAGGTAATAACGGAAAAAAGTACATTTATAAAGACGATTCTTTGATCTGGTATGGACGAAAAGCTTGCGATAGTCTAAGATTTGGACGATATTAAGAATAGTTTGTCTGGTCAACAGGAACAGAATGTAGACAGTTTGTGCACTAGTAGCGGTTTATTTTACTGTAAACAGAAACTCCTTTTATGACTAGATACACTAAGGACTCAGATATGAATCACTCGTTTTTGGTTATTAATCTAGAGGCTTTTCTTGTGTGGAATGGCCTCTATTTTTTGTTACAAGTTTCAGGTAAAATGAATGCATCGACACTTACTTTATAGATACTTACTATTAAGAAATGTTAAGGAGAAGCACCTTCGTATCCCAATATCTTGGTGATTTGAATTATGCGAATCGAATATCCTTATATTTTTTCATCATTTTGACATTATGTTGTACTTATGGGAATGAATAAGACGTCGAAGATTCTGTTACAGAAGACATGCCAGTCTGCGACAGCTTAATGGTATTGGTGGCATATACTGAAACCAATATAGACTATAATGGAGAAGGACAGGCTTACTTATATAAAATATCTCGCGAAGATTTTAATCCAGATTTTCCTCCGCCATTTGACTATCATTATTTAGGTATAGATGTCGAATGGGAAACATTTGGATGGTCGCCACGATATTGTGATGTTTTTGATAGTGTGCTGGGTATTATTTTTGGAAGTGTAGACAAACCAAGTCAAGGTGATGTACTAGAGCCTCACATCGCTGGACCTGACGCATTGTATCAGTCTTCTGATCTGGCATTGAGGTATGCTTTAGACAACACATTAATAAGCATTGAAGAAACTGGTACTAAAGTCGGAGAGTTTATTGGTGGTGCGATCACAGGTTCCGTACTTGCCCAAAATGATGACAATGACAGCGCAGATATATCAGGTCAATTTTGTGTGCCTATTATTTCTGTTTGCGATTAATCATGTTCGAAACATTCAAAACTCAACATTTATCTAAACATCCTTCCTCATAAAATGCCAATACGCAATGCCAATAAATAAACAGATATAGAGACTAGATGCAATCATCGCATGACTAGGCGTCAGTAAAAAACTAAACTCTATATCCTTCATTGGAATGTTTTCTAATTTTTTCCAAGAAGGCAGAGGCGTTAAATCTTCGATCGCATTTAAAGGCCAATAATTAATAGCTGGAGAATTTTTTAGTAGGTTGCCAGTGACAAACCACTTGAGCATTAATTCTATAAAAAGAATATAGCAGGTATAGGTAAAGATGGCAACCCCAGATCGCCTAATGACAAACCCAATGAGCAATGCAAAACTTAGATAGCCCATGCACATTAAGAAAAATCTCAGTAACCAGATTGGCTGATCAAATGCACCCTCAAAAGAATATGGATCATTGTGAAAAAAGCCGATTGTTAAAGTACATATGGCATAAAACAGTGTTGCAAAGACACTTAAAGCAATTGCTGTATATAATTTACCAAGGAAATATTCTTGTCTCGTTAAGCCTGAAATGATATTTTGTCTCATCGTTTTATATCCCACTTCTGAGGTGATCATATTCATCATGATGAACCCCAAAAAGAAAAAGACAAGCCAATTGCCTGAGTAGGCCATCCATTCCCAGTTATTAGGAAAGGCATATAAGTCATTTATATTCATGACCATCTCAGGAACTTGTATCTCCTTTCCAATAAAGATGACTGTAGGGAATGTCAATAAAAACATAACCCCAAATAAATTAAAGACAGAGTTGTTCTTAAATTTCTTCCACTCTAGACTTAGTAAGTTTAATATATTCATATTCGTTGATCTCTATTTGGTGATTTCTAAAAATTCTTCTTCTAATCTTTGCTTACGGGCGACTAAATGCGTCAGTACAATCCCACGATCAAAAGCCATTTTATTGACTTCTGCGATGGAGTGCTCCTTATCCATTTGTGCTTCTATTTTATCACCAATTAATTTTGGTCCTTTTATCCAATCAATCCCATCTAAAAATTGTCTTAAGCTTTCATTGTTTTCTGATTGCAATTCTAAAGTCACCTGATCTGATAGAATAGACCCAACTGATCCGGTCGCGAGTAAGTGACCATTTTTTATAATGGCAACATGCGAACATATTTTCTCTACCTCGTCCAAAATATGACTCGCCATGATAACCGTCTTCCCACTCTCCGCAATCTGAGTTAAAGTCTGTCGAACCTCTGCGATCCCTTGAGGATCTAAACCATTTGTTGGTTCATCAAAAATGATAACATCTGGTTCGCCAATCATTGTCGCTGCAATCGCCAGTCGTTGCTTCATGCCCAAGGAGTATGTTCTGAAGGGAGATTTTTTACGATGGGACAGATCCACTAGCTCTAATATAGAATCGTAATCATGGTCTTTTGATCCCTTGATATGACTGATGATTTTTAAGTTGTCTTCTGCAGTTTTGTAGGGATAAAAATTAGGCGTTTCTAAAATAGCACCTATGCGCTTACGATGTGAAGACCCATATTGTCCATCAAACCATTTATAGCTTCCTGAATCAGCTGATAAGATTCCTAATATGATTCCCAAAGTCGTGGTCTTTCCACTTCCATTGGGACCCAATATTCCATAGACTTCTCCAGCATTAATTTCAAGACTTAGATTATTTAGTGCTTGTATTTTTCCATAACTCTTTGATAAGTTTTGGATTGTAAGTATTGACATAAAGTGATTTTTCAGTCCACAATATACTTTTTATGATCATGAGTCTCCCGATTTATGGATGAAGTATCGTAAAAAATGGATAAAAAGAAGCCTTTAAACAGAAACATCGACAATTTCATTTTCTCGATTTATATTGGATTAAAAAACTTCAATACCTTTAATCTTGCTGTTCTAGTCGCTTTTGAATTTATATTATGAAAAAAATAGTTAGAGTTTTCGTCCTCATAATTATAGTGTTGTGGCTCGCTATATTCTTATATTTTCAATTGAGTCCCTGTGGAATTGCGCCGTGGAGTTGTGGTGATTATGCTACAACACAAGATGTACAGACATATAAAATTTCAGTTGGGGCAGGTCCAGAAGATATGGCATTCGATACATCTTCAGGCGCAGCAAGAATCATAGTCTCTTGCAGTGATCGGAGGGATGAAGATGCTGCGACAGGAAGTTTTTATCAAATTAATCCGACAGATCATTCTACGTCTAGACTACGTATTAAACCTTCAAACTTGGCAATCTTTCCTCATGGTATTGATGTCGAAACGATTGAAGGTATTCCGTATCTCTACGCTATCTCGCATCATGGAAAAGGGATTGAGACAGAACATAAAATTTTTCGCTTTATCATCAAACAAGACACCTTAATCCAGGATGAATCCTATGTTTTAGAAGATTCCCTGATGACTGGACCTAATGACATTGACGTACTGTCCGACGGAAGTTTCTATGTATCGAATCCGATGCCAAGCAATCAACCAACTGAATCGACAAAAGCGATTTTAGGAATTAAAAATGGGAACGTTCTTCATTTTGATGGGAATGGAAACTGGAACATAGCAATCAAAGATATGTGCTATCCTAATGGTGTTTTTGTCAATCAAGAAACTAATCATTTATATGTCGCGAATGGAGGATGTCAATCCATAGAGCGATTCCCTACACTAAATGGAAGAGTAGCTATTGCTGATAAATTATCTACCATTGAACATGATATTGACATTACAATTGGTGATAATTTGCTCATGGATAATACCGGCGTTCTTTGGACAGCCGCCCATCCTTGCCCCTTAAAATTTCTAAAACATGTCAAGCGTTCGGATGATAAATCTCCAATACAAATTTTCAGCATAGATCCAACAACACTTGCAGCGAAGCTTGTCTTTCAAAATAATGGCGAATTGATAAGTGCTGCTTCTACTGCGATTAGAATAGAAAATCAACTTTTTGTATCGCAGGTTTTTGATCCATT
>Ga0209828_1000189_pt1 | contig 58033 bp, 49 predicted proteins | sample MaitaG_FD_187429 | JGI IMG/M metagenome (GOLD analysis project Ga0209828, IMG submission 187429) | Marine algal microbial communities from Maine, USA - Maine_Asex2 metaG (SPAdes) (version 2) | ecosystem: Host-associated > Algae > Red algae > Unclassified | place: Maine, USA | collected 2015-01-05
TCGAGCCGTGAAGATCGGGCCTTCGTCTCGGTGGTGCGTCAACACGGCTCATGTCGAGCACACCACACCATCCTCGGCGGACTGCCGATAGTCGATCTGTCGGGCGGTGCGTTCGGCCAGTTCACGCCCTGCCAGGCGGCTCACGAGGTGCAGGGCCATGGCGATACCGGAACTCAATCCGGCAGCGGTCACGACGTCGCCTGAATCGACCAACGCTACGCCGCGGCGAGCACCGTCCTTGCCGAGCGTCTCAGTCAGCTGATCGATGTCGTCCCAGTGTGTGGTCCACGCCGTGTCGGTAAGGAGCCCAGCCTCGGCGAGCAGGAACGCGCCCGTACAGACGCTCGCGATGATCGTATCCGGTTCGGTAGCAAAGGCTTCGATGGAGCGGATGATGGCGGTATTGGCGAGCACCCCGGTCAGATCGATGGTTCCGGGCACGATCAGCACCGAAGCCGAAGCCGATGCCGATGCGATCGATTCGAGCGAGCCGTGTGGCGTGAGTCCGAGCCCTCCGTAGGCGGTCACCGGGCCGCCGTCGATCGTCACTGTACGAACATCGAAGGGGGCGGCCTGCCCATCACGAACCGCGAGTCGCGAGGCTGTGAGGAACACTTCGTAGGGCCCGCCCGAATCAAGCAGGTCGACGTCTTCGTAGAGCAGTATCAAGATATCCATGTGCTCAGTTTGATGTGTAGCGAACATGTCTGCAATGACACGGGCACATGGATTCAGGACATCGTATCGGCTATCTTGTCTGCATGGTGAAACGTGTCACGGTGATGGTGTATGAAGATTTCGGGTTCCTCGATGTCGTCGGGCCTGCCGACGTCTTCACGATCGCCAACCAACGTGCGGGCAAGACTCTCTATGCCGTCGAGGTCGCTTGTGCCGGTCGGGCGCGCCTGCTGCGCGCGGAGTCGGGACTCAGGCTCGGTATCGATGTCGATTCGCGCGAACTCGAGCAAACCCATACGTTGATAGTGACTGGGGGTAACGGATTTCGAAAGGCCCTGTCCAATCGGCTTCTGATGTCGGAGGTCGTGCGCTTGTCGAAAGCCTCCCGGCGCGTCGTTTCGATCTGTACGGGGGCGTTCGTGTTGGCCCATGCCGGTTTGCTCGATGGAAGACAGGCAACGACGCATTGGGCTCATGCTCGCGATTTCGCCGCGGCGTATCCCGCTGTCGATCTGGTGCCCGATGAGCTGTTCGTCAGCAGTGGTCGATTCGTCACAGCTGCGGGCATTGCCGCCGGAATGGATCTCGCACTCGCGCTGGTGGCCCGCGATCATGGTGATGAACTGGCACGCCAGACGAGTCAGCGCATGGTGCTCTACCTGAACCGCAGCGGTGGGCAGTCTCAATTCAGTGAACGCTTCAAGGCGGTCGCCGAGCGAGTCGATCCGCTGGACGAGCTCCTGGTCGCCATCAGCGCCGATCCGGTCGGCAACCTGACCAATGCAGCCCTGGCTGAACAGCTGGGTATCAGCGAACGACACTTCGTGCGTGTCTTCCGTGATCGAACCGGAACGACCCCCGCGCGCTGGATCGAACGCGTGCGCGTCGACCGGGCGCGCGAGTCTCTCGAAAGCTCGGACTATTCGGTTGAATCTGTTTCGAGGTCGAGTGGTTTCGCGTCAGTCGAGACGATGCGCCAGGCGTTTCAACGGGCCATGGGCATGGCACCGAGTGAATACAGGACAAGGCACGCGACGCTCGCGTCATAACCACACCAGCATGATAGCGGGCGTCGCGATCGCGCAGATGACGAAGTCGAGTGGCAGCCCGAGTCGCCAGTAGTCGCCGAAGCGATAGCCGCCGGGCCCCATCACCAAGGTGTTCGACTGATGGCCGATGGGTGTCAGGTAGGGCGATGCCGCGCCTATCGCCACGGCCATGAGAAAGGCGTCTGGCGGCTGGCCGAGACTGTTGGCGAGACCGAGTGCGACCGGCGCCATGAGCACGGCCGTGGGTGTGTTGTGAATCAGGTCGGCAAGCAACATCGACACGACAACCAACAGAGCGATCACACCCCAAACTGGCAAGTCGCCCGCAATCCCGGACAGGGCCTCGGCGATGTGCGTGGTGGTGCCGGTTGTCTGCAAGGCTTCGCCCACCGGGATCAGCATGCCCAGCAGGACGATGACGGGCCACTCGATGCTTCGATAGGCGTCACGAAGCGAGACCATGCGGAGCACCACCAGCAGGCCGACGACGGTTGTGAAGGCTATCTGGATAGGAACGAGATCAAATGCGGCGGCGAGGATGCCGAGTGCAAAGATGGTCGGCACCATCAAGGCGCCGCGGCGTCGCTTGATGTCGAGGCCACGGTCCTTGATGGCAAGGCAGCCAAGGCTTGAACAGGCCTGTTCGAGCTGATCGTTGTCGCCTTGCAGCAACAAGACGTCACCGAGGCGGAAACGCACGAGCTTCAGTCTGACGCGTGCAGCCTGACCCTCGCGCGCTATGGCCAGCAGGTTGACGCCGAAACGCCGGTGCATGCCAAGCTCCCGGGCGGACACACCTTGCAGTACCGAGTTCGGCATGACCACCGCTTCGATGACGCGAACATCCGGCGAACTCAACAGTGCCGGATCGATCTGCTCGGCACCCGCTTCGACGAGTTTCGGGTCGATCAGCAGCGGTTGCAGTGCCTCGCTGTCGCCTTCGAGGATAAGGACATCGTCAGCTTGCACCAGCTCTTGTGCAGAAGGGGCAAGGCGTCTGCGTTGTCGTCGGAGAATGGCCATGACCGCTACCTCGTTCTCGCAGCGCCATTCGAGCGAACCGATCGAGGTACCCACCAGCGGCGACGAGTCCGGAATGCGTACCTCGGTCAAGTAGCGTGAAACGCGCTGGTCCGCCGACGACTCGCGGGCGGTCGTCGCGTCGTCCGGCGCGGGCAGTAGTCGGTGTGAGGCAAGGATGAGGAACAAGAGCCCACCGAGCGCGACGCTCAGCCCGACCGGTGTGAAATCGAACATGCCGAACGGTTCGCCGACGTGTTCATCTCGAAAGGTCGCGATGATGATGTTGGGTGGTGTGCCGATCGCCGTGATCAGGCCGCCGAGGAGACTTGCAAAGGAGAGCGGCATCAACAGCGCGCTGGGTGGACGTGCGGCGCGGGCGGCATCGCGAAGGGTGACCGGGAGCATCAGTGCCAGTGCGCCGATGTTGTTCATGACCGCAGAAAGGGCGAGTGTCAGTCCGCTGTTGGCCGCAAGCTGGCCTGTGCGCGAGCCTCGAGCGCGAGAGAGAAACGCCAGCAGGAGCTCGGTCACGCCGGATGTCTGCAGGGCCTGACTGATCACCAGTACGGCGGCTACGGTAATGACCGCCGGGTGCGAAAACCCCTCGAAGGCAGCATCCATGGGCACGAGCCCGGTGTACACCGCCGCCATCAAGGCGATCCCCGCGACGACGTCGTAGCGCAGTCGGTTCCAGATGAAGAGCGCCATGGTGACACCGAGGATCACCAGAATGGTTACTGAATCGGAACTCATCAGACTGCATTCCTTCGCCGGCGCAGCGCTATTAGACCACCGTCGTCAGCTCGCGCGTTCGAGATTGACCCGGACCCGTTGTGCTTCAATCGCTCTGCGCTCGTAGAACTCACGTTGAAGCACCACCGAGCCCTGTCGGCCTGTCGCACTGAACTGCGCGCTACTTGGATCGCCAGGTGTCTATGGTGGGTATTCAGGAGGAGATGAAATGGATGAGGAGCAAACAGATGAGGAGCAGGAATAGGTGACAGCGGACACATTCTGGCTGTTCGTGCTCGCCTCGGCGGCGATCGTGGCGGTTCCCGGACCGACGGTCACGGTCATCGTTGCCAACAGTCTGACTCACGGTGTTCGCGCCGGGCTGATGAATATCGTCGGCACACAGATCGGTCTTGCCCTGATGATCCTTGCGCTCGCGTTCGGCTTCGCGTTGATCGTCGAGCGACTCGCATCGTTGTTCGATGTCATCCGGTTTGTCGGTGCCGTGTACCTGATCTGGCTCGGTATCACGCTCTGGCGTGCGAACGGTGCCACCTTGTCAGCTGCAAACCAACCGGGTGAATCCGGTACAGGGCAGGGTATCGGCAAGTCGTCGGATCGTGGCGCGGATGCACGGCACATGCTGCAGGGATTTCTGGTGATCTGGTCTAACCCGAAGGCACTCTTCTTCTTCGGTGCTTTCCTTCCCCAGTTTGTCGAAACGACGCGACCGGCTGCGCCGCAGGTGATCGTGCTCGGCCTGATCTTCATGGCTGTTGGAACGCTGCTCGACAGCGGCTGGGCCTTGCTCGCGGCGCGGGCGTCGCAACGACTCGAACGCCGTCACGCCCGTCTCGTCGAACGTACCTCGGCAACCTGTCTTGCGGGCGGAGGATTGTGGTTGCTGGCGGCTGGTCGCTCTGCCTGATCAGTTGCGTGTTTCAGTCATCGGTCGGCACGATCCGTTGCCGTGCCGCCGCGGGTGCCGCCACGAGTGCCGCCAATTGCGCCGGAAATCTCGCGTGCCGCGAGGCGGACGCTCTGGCCGAGCTGCGCAAGTGCATCGTCAGGCAGGCGTGCAGTCGGTCCCGATATCGAGACACCGGCAATGGCCTCGCCGGCGCTGTCGTGAATTGCAGCCGCAATGCAACGCATGCCGACATGACATTCCTCGTCGTCGAGTGACCATCCGCGGCGATAGGCCAGGTCGAGGTCGTCAAACAGTTTTTCGGGCATCGTCAACGTCTTCGGGGTAAACGACGGTAGCCCGGTTTGCTGCAGCAAGTGTCTGGCCCGCTCACGCGAGAATTCGGCAAGCAGTGCCTTGCCGATACCCGATGCATGGGCCAGGCTCCTGGTGCCGGGCAGGTGGAACGCTCTGATCGGATGGCTGGTTTCCACTTGGGTCAGGAAGGTCACGTAACCGTTCTCTGCGAGGATGGCAAGGTTCGAGGTCTCACCGGTCTCGATCATCAGATTGCGCATCACCCGGCGTGACGCCTCGACGAGATTCGCTCGATTGAGAAAGCTCGAGCCAACCGTGAACGCCTCGAGACCGATGGACCACTCCTGAGTGACGTCGTCGAAGCTGACGAAGTCCAGCTTCTGGAGTGTGCTGAGCAGCCGGTAGACGGTCGATGCCGGCAAGCCGAGTTGCAGGGATAGCGTCGACAGGGAAGCACTGTCGCTCTTGCCGAGCAGTTGAAGCACAGTGAGCCCGCGTTCAAGCGCCTTGACCGTCGTTGATTCCTGCAACTCCGTGGATTTCAATCGCGGACGTCCACGCGTGCGTCGGGGCGGACGAGGGGACTGTGGTGTCGGGTCATCCATGCAAGCTAGCTGCCGCCGGCGGCTGAAGATACTGCGAGTTTATCGCAACAGATCTGCGTACGTTAGCCAAGGAAGAAGAGTTGGAAAATGTTATAAATGAATAAAAACAAATAGATAGATGATTTATGATCCTTTTTGAAAAAGCATTCTGAAAAAATTGACAGGCGATCTGAACGCCGTATCATGGTCGAACGCCTGCACTGACACGAGCTGAGATGAGCGATCCACACGGCCAGAATCCGGTATTCATCCCCGGTCCCACCAACATGCCCGATACCCTGCGTGCTGCGATGAACGTGCAGACGATGGATCATCGAGCGCCTGATTTCCGGGAGGTACTGCTGCCACTCTTCGGCGATCTGAAGAAGATCTTCAAGACATCGTCAGGGTCTGTCATCACCTTCCCGGCAAGTGGAACCGGCGGCTGGGAAGCAGCTGTCACCAATACGCTGTCCCCCGGTGACAAGGTGCTGGTGGCACGTTACGGGATGTTCTCGCACCGCTGGATCGATCTCTGCCAGCGACACGGTCTGGATGTGCAGATCATCGAGTGCGAGTGGGGCGATGGCGCGCCGGCCGACGCGTTCGGCGAGTACCTGGCGGCAGACGGACAACATGACATCAAGGCGGTACTCGTCACCCACAATGAGACAGCGACCGGAGTGCGCAGCGATATCGGTGCCGTGCGTACGGCGATCGACAGCGTGAACCATCCGGCGATGCTTCTTGTCGATTGCGTCAGTTCGCTGGCAAGCATGGATTTCCGCATGGACGAATGGGGCGTGGATATCGCGGTTGCGGGTTCCCAGAAAGGCTTCATGCTGGCTACCGGTCTGGCCATTCTGGGCGTCAGCGAGAAAGCACTGGCGGCAATGGAGAGCGCACGAAGCACGCGCTGCTTCTTCGATTTCCGCGACATGCTCGCGGCCAACGACAAGGGGAATTATCCCTATACGCCAAGCCTGCAACTTCTGAAGGGCCTGCACGCGAGCCTCGATCTGCTCCTGAGTGAGGGGCTCGAGAACGTTTTTGCACGCCATCACCGTATGGCCGAAGGCGTACGCGCCGCCGTTGCAGCCTGGAACATGAAACTCTGTGCAAGGTCTCCCGAGCTGTATTCCGATACTGTCAGCGCCATATACGTCCCGGAGGGATTCGACAGCAATGCCCTGACCGACCGCGCCTACAACGCCTATGGCGTATCGTTCGGGATCGGTCTCGGAAAGATGGCTGGCAAGGCCTTTCGTATTGGCCATCTGGGCTCGTTGACCGACGCGATGGCCCTGTCGGGAATTGCCACTATCGAGATGGCCATGCTGGATCTCGGCTACCCGATCAAGGCGGGTCAGGGGGTGGCTGCAGCGCAGGAGTACTATCGCAGCACCGTCGGTCAGACCGCGCCGGCATCTGTGTGAGGGAAACATGTCACAACGAATAGAGAATTCAGACAGCGTCGTCCCGTCGATCGAAGATGTACGCAAGGCGCATGAGCGTATCAAGCCTTACATTCATCGAACGCCGATCCTGACGTCGTCGTTCATGAACGAACTGAGTGGCGCGGAACTCTTCTTCAAGTGCGAGAATTTCCAGAAAGCGGGTGCGTTCAAGGTCCGCGGCGCGTCCAATGCCGTATTCGGCCTGAGCGACGAAGCCGCGAAGAAGGGCGTTGCCACTCACTCTTCAGGCAATCATGCGTTGTCGCTCAGCTACGCTGCCGGGCGGCGCGGTATTCCCTGTACCGTCGTCATGCCGCGAACAGCGCCGCAGGCCAAGAAAGATGCGGTCAAGGGGTACGGTGGCGTCATTGTCGAATGCGAGCCGTCCACGACCAGTCGTGAAGCCACGTTTGCGGAGGTGGTTGCCGAAACCGGTGCTGAATTCGTCCACCCTTACAACGACATTCGGGTCATCACCGGTCAAGCAACCTGTTCGCTCGAGCTGCAGGAAGACGTCCGCGATCTGGACGCGGTCGTTGCGCCCATCGGTGGCGGTGGAATGATATCGGGCACCTGTCTGACTCTGAGTAACCTCGCGCCCACCATCGACATCTTCGCAGCAGAACCTGCACAGGCCGATGATGCCTACCGGAGCTTCAAGGCCGGTCACATCATCGCGGACGACTCACCGACGACGGTAGCGGATGGATTGAAGGTGCCGCTCAAGGAGAACACCTGGCATTTCGTCTCCCATCATGTCAGCGACATCCAGACGGCGTCGGAGGAGGAAATCATCGCGGCCATGAAGCTGACCTGGCAGCGCATGAAGATCGTCATCGAACCAAGCTGTGCCGTGCCACTGGCTGTCATTCTGAAGAACCCCGACGTCTATCGCGGCAAGCGTGTCGGCGTGATCATCACGGGCGGCAACGTGGACATGGACAAACTTCCCTGGATTATCTGAACCTGGAAACGCACACATGAACAAGGCAATCGATCACAAGTCAATCGACTTCGGCGAACTTGACGTCGGCTTCGACGTACCGGCAAAAGTCGGCATGAACGAGGCCGACATCCAGACCCCCTGTCTGGTGCTGGACCTCGATGCTCTGGAAAGCAACATCCGCAAGATGGGAGAATTCGCGAAGGCCAACGGCATGCGCCATCGGGTTCACGGCAAGATGCACAAGTCGGTCGATGTCGCCAGATTGCAGGCGGAGCTCGGCGGATCCTGCGGTGTCTGTTGTCAGAAGGTCAGCGAAGCCGAAGTCTTTGCGCGCGGCGGCATAACCGACGTGATGGTTACCAACCAGGTGCGTGATCCGGCGAAGATCGACCGTCTCGCTCGCATGCCCCTGCTCGGTGCGCGCACGATCTGTTGTGTCGACGATATTGACAATGTCGCGGATCTCTCTGCAGCTGCCATGCGACACGGTACCGAGATCGAGTGTGTCGTGGAGATCGATTGCGGCGCCGGGCGTTGTGGTGTCACGACGACGGAAGCTGTGGTCGAGATTGCCAAGGCCATCGATGCAGCAGACGGGCTCCGCTTCGCCGGGCTGCAGGCCTATCAAGGCGCCATGCAGCACATGGATGATTATGAAGAGCGCAAAGCCAAGACCGATATCGCGATCGCGATGGTGACCGATGCCATGGCGGGGCTCAAGGCCGAGGGGCTTGACTGCGACATCGTCGGTGGAGGCGGTACCGGGTCCTACTATTTCGAAGGGGCTTCAGGTGTCTTCAACGAACTGCAATGCGGGTCCTATGCATTCATGGATGCCGACTACGGCCGCATTCTCGACAAGGACGGTCAGCGCATCGACAAGGACGAGTGGCAAAACGCGCTGTTCATCCTGACCAGCGTGATGAGTCATGCAAAGGCTGACAAGGCCATCTGTGACGCTGGCCTGAAAGCGCAATCGGTCGATAGCGGTTTGCCTTTCATCTTCGGGCGCGACGACGTTGAATACGTCAAGTGTTCCGACGAGCACGGCGTCATTGCCGATCCCGATGGTGTCTTGAAGGTCAATGACAAGTTGAAGCTCGTGCCGGGACACTGCGACCCGACGTGCAATGTTCATGACTGGTATGTCGGTGTGCGCAATGGCGTCGTCGAGACCGTCTGGCCCGTGTCGGCGCGCGGCCGCGCGTATTGATGCTGACCCCTGTCGCTCAGAGAGAGAACCAATGCATGTACATCGTCACCGAAGAAATGTGTCAGGAAGTCATCGGACGGGCCGATGCGTTCACGGCCATCGAGGCGATCTTTGCTTCCATGGCACGCAAGGACGCCTACAATTTTCCGGTGATCCGGGAAGCCATCGGGCATGCGGATGCACTTTACGGTTTCAAGTCGGGCTTTGATCGGGCGGGTCTGGTTCTCGGGCTCAAGTCCGGCGGCTACTGGCCCGGAAATCTCGACAAGGGACTGACGAACCATCAGTCGACCGTCTTCCTGTTCGATCCGGATACCGGTCGGCTGCATGCACTGGTCGGTGGCAATTACCTCACGGCCGTCAGGACGGCGGCTGCAAGTGCCGTCTCGATCGCGCATCTCGCGCGCCCCGAGTCACGGGTGCTGGGCATGATCGGCGCCGGTCATCAATCCGGGTTCCAGCTTCGTGCGGCGGCTGAGCAACGCAGCTTCGAAAAGGTGGTCGCCTGGAACTACCATCCGGACATGCTCGATTCACTCGCAAACGTCGCGAAGGATGTCGGCCTGCCGTTCGAAAGCGTCGAGCGAGAGCAACTCGGCGCTGAATCGGATGTCATCATCTCGATCACGTCTGCGCACGATGCCTTGCTGATGAAGGACTGGGTAACGCCGGGCACACACGTCGCCTGCATGGGCACGGACACGGCTGGCAAACAGGAAATGGATCCTGAGCTGCTGGCCTCGGCAACGCTCTTCACCGACGAGATCGCGCAGTCGATCTCCATCGGCGAGGCACAGCACGCCATTGCCCGGAAATTGATCACGCCGGACGACATCACCTCGATCGGCGCTGTTATCAACGGCGACCATGCCGGTCGTACTTCGCCCGAGGAGATCACAGTCTTTGATGGCACCGGTGTCGGACTGCAGGATCTGGCTGTTGCCTCGGTCGCGTGCAAGCTTGCCATCGACAAGGGTGTCGCTCAGGAAGTCACCCTGTAGGGAATCGCGTTCGCCAGATCAACCATCAACCAGCCAAGAGCTCGTGTCCGGTTTGTTCGCGATGTTCGCGGCAGACCGGGGCAGGGCGCATAGCATCTCGTACAGGAGGTTGGCAGCGACCAGTGCTGTATTGCCGGTCGTATCGTACGGTGGCGAGACTTCCACCAGATCACCGCCGACGAGGTTCATGCCGGCACAACCGCGGACGATCTCGAGTGCCTGCCACACGGTGAGTCCGCCGATCTCGACCGTTCCCGTGCCTGGCGCGAAAGCAGGATCGAGGCTGTCGATGTCGTACGAGAGGTAGACCGGTCGATCACCCACCTTGGCTCTGATGCGCTCCATCATGCCGTTCAACGAGCGACCCCAACAGGCTTCCGCCTGCACAACGGTCCAGCCTTGCGTTCGCGCCCAGTCGAAGTCGTCCGCCGAGTAACCCGACCCCCTGAGTCCAATCTGAAAAACGCGCTCGTTGTCGAGCAGGCCGTCCTCGTGCGCGCGACGGAAGGGCGTCCCATGCGCGATCTTCTCGCCGAACATCGTGTCGTTGATATCAGCGTGTGCGTCGACATGAACCAGAGCCACCGGACCGTGTCGTTCGGCCATTGCACGGAGAATCGGATACGTCAGTGTGTGATCGCCACCTAGCGTGAGGGGAATGGCATCCTCGATCAGAATCTTTCGATAATGAGCCGTGATGATATCGATCGATTGCCGGAGATCGAAGGTGTTGATCGGCACGTCACCGATGTCGGCAACCTGCATGTGCTCGAACGGCGCTGCACCGGTTGCCATGTTGTAGGGACGAAGCATGCAGGATTCGGCTCGAATGGCGCGGGGACCATGGCGAGTACCAGACCGGTTCGAGGTCCCTATGTCCATCGGAATGCCGACGAAGCAGGCGTCGAGACCATCCGCATCCGTTCGCGCTGGCAAGCGCATCATCGTGGCGGGGCCGCCGAAACGCGGCATATCGTTGCCGCTGAGGGGTTGCGCGTAGTTCTCTCTGACCATTGACTGAGTCCGTACCGATTCGTCTCGCTCGTCGTCAGGTCTCTGGCGCCGAGCACATCGTGGGGCTTGTGTCCGAACTCAATATGACGGCGAAACGTTAAAAGGTACAGGTGGATCCCGCTGCTGCAATGTCAATCAGCGTAGCGGGCCCTCCGCGATGTCGGTCAGCGCAGCGAACCGTCAGCAATGCACTTTGCGACGATTTCTCCCAGTCTCGCCTGTTCGGCCTCGACCAGGCTTGCGGCGTGACGAACGGAATCGAGATCAGTCGAAGAATCTTCACGATCCGGATTACCGGCCAGTTCGAATTCCTGAACGCGGCGGGCATATTCTTCCTTCGCTTTCTCGATGGCTTTAAGGTGCTCGGCGAATCGTTCGCTCATCGGCCAGGGGCGAGCAAGGTTCGGTGATGTGTCGGTATCTGTGGACATGGCGTGCCTGCTTCACTGGAGACATGGCTGCTACCTTCCGTACCAGTAGATGCGGGTGAGCTCTTGCGGAATTTCTTCGATGGCTTTCCGGTCGACAAAGACCTGGGCGACGCTAGAGCCTTTGGTAAAGATGACAGATGGGGGGCTGGGTATGCCTGTGGTGTCGAGCCTGACGCGACGTGTGCTGGTTTCGAGTGATTCGCTCGTTTCGGTTCCGGATCCGTAGGGAATACCGGTCCGGATGTCCATACGATAGAGGTAGCTTGTTGACGGTACCGCGCACGGGTCGCTGCTGGTGCCGCTCGGTGCGAAAGTCGTCGCATACAGATGACCCTGGTAGCTCACCAGGCGTGTCAGTGATTTCTCTCCAGCGTCGAGATCGATTCGCCAGCCGCGTGCCTGCTCGAGCGCGTCGTAAGCAGAGCGTCGTAACGTCGCATCCGTCGAGGCGAGCAAGTTGTCCGTCGCATCATAGAGTCTGGCGCTGGTGATGGTCGTGAAGGGATTTGCCGGCGCACCCTTCGCGACGTCCTCATCGCGCAACATGAAGAACGCGTTGTCCGAGTCGTCGTCAAGCGGATCCGTGCGGTTGCCTGAGCCGACGGCGATCGACAGAAACTCGCCGGTCGCTGAATTGTTCAAAGCGACACTCGGCGCACCGAAGAAGGGCTGGAAGCCGCCGCCGGCAAGATTTGCCAATCGGGTCACGGTGGTGTCCGCAGCCGAATCGACGTTGTCGATATCGATACGCCAGAGCTGAGCGCCGAGATCGGCTGCATAGATACGGTCGGTCAGACCGTCGCCGTCGACATCGACAGGGGTCAGGTCTGCCGGTATCGAATAGCGCATGTCACTGTGACTGCTGTCGTCTATTCTCCTGACAAGGTTGCCGGCGCGATCGACCATGAAGAGGGCGTTTCCGCGAGCTGGAACGTGGGTGTTCGCGTCGTCGTTAGCGGCGGCGTCGTAGCCACCACCGAACAGGAGCACCTGCTCCTCTCCACCGCTTCGCTGGACGTTGATGAGCGACATGCGCGACCAGCTCTGCGCGAGATCGGCAAAGCCTGCGCGAGAGCTGTCGATGATCCACTTCAGGATCGGTTGCTCCGGGTCGGTTACATCCATCGCGTAATAGGCATCGCCGCCACGGCGCATGCCGAATATCAGCAACAGGCGGTCCTGGCCGTTGACGATGCCGTCGTTGTTGGCGTCCGTGTGCCAAGGGGTCATGGCACCGTCCAGGCCGTAGATGTGATCAGGACCGTTTTCACCACGTGCGAGTGTCGGAAGGTTGCTGAGCAGTCGCTTGGGCATGAAGGCGAATATCTCGCCACCGCCCGAGTGATCGCCTGCCGTAGGCGATGTCGGCGATGTTGCATCGATGGCGTGCAGAAGGCCCTGGTTGGTCATGACATAGACAACTTGTCGGCTCCCGTAACTGACACTCAGGCTCTTGCTGTGCAGCGGATCACCCATCGGGGCGGACTGGATCCACTCGAGTGTCGCTGCGCGTTCAGCGACGTTGACGCCGAGGTCCGCTGCAGTGACAAGAGCGTTGTCGGCGTGTAGTCGATAAGCATTCGACGAGGAGAGATCAACGCCGCTGCCGAACGGATCAAGGGCATCGTCGTAGGTGTACAGCGAGCGGTTGTCCGCGGTGAGCCGTGCAGAGGCGCCACCTGCGAGCGGATCGTTGCCGTCGGGTGTTGCCGACCAGAAGCTCTGTGCGGCACTCGAGAAGGCTGATCCACCGGCCTCGAGAGCGACCGTGTTGTTGGTATCGACGAGACCTCGCGAGTCGAGAAAATAGCCCTTGAGGTTGCCCTTCCAGCCCCGTGTCGGAGCCGGTGAGAACAGACTGAAATATGCCCGGTCGTCGTGCGAGAACGAAGCCTTGTCGATATCCACGGAAAGTTCGGAAAAGCTTTGGTTGCTGCCGGCGGCAAGCCGCACGATCTCCGCCAGAGCCGCATTCAGCTCGGTCAGGTTGCGGGCCGAGAAAGCACTGTCGCGAAGGCGCGTACCGTCACGTACCGGGCTACCCTCGTACGCGAGCCGGTCGAGGTAGTCCTTGCCGACACCTTCGAGACCGAAACCGACGGTATAGGTGTTGACGGTACTGTCGCTGATACCGGGCACCTGGGGCATGCTAGCCAGCTGATTGACGATTTCAGGCCCACAGTTACCGTCGTCGAGCCAGTTATTGCCGAAGATGCTGCTGGATACATCTTCACAAGTCGCAGGATCATCGCCGAGCGCGGTACGCAGGGCCTGCGTATCGTTTCGACGCGTGGGCAGTCCGTCGGATATCAGCACGATCACGCTTGCGTTGCACTGTCCTTCGATCGGTGACACATAGTTGTGCGTGTTACTTGCACCCGGTGTCGAGGTGTAGCTCGCTTCGATAGCGGCGTTCACGTTTCCGCCGAGGTACTGATTCTGGATACTGCTCCAGGTATCGGGGTTTGGCCGACCCCTTCGATTGCGACTGCCATTCGAAATGGTTTCACCCCGAAAATACAAGGCGGCTTCGGCCAGTGCATTGACGGTGCTTGTCCACCCCCCGGCGTTCTGCCGCTCGAGCTGCTTGTTCATGATCTCCCGCGCAGTGAAAGCGCCCGCCGGTATGGCGGAGTCCACCTCGTGCGCATCAATGTCGAGATCGGTGACCGGCCAGCGCACGCCTGATGCTTCGGTCGAGTAGATGGATCCGATGCCTGCCCGTATCACCCCGACGTTGTTGGCAAGAACGTTGTCCATGGCTGTTCTCAGCACATCGATCTTGCGTGGCTCGCCGGTGACACTGGCATCCTCGTTGTTGATGTCCTCGTTCATGCTGCCGGAGAAGTCGAGGACGAACAGGATGTTGGGCTTTTTCTGTGCCGCAAGGCGGGCGGTGTAGACGTCGATATCGTCCGCGAGTGCCGGTACGCCAAGCGTCGCCGAGCAGGCCACCGCCGTCAGGAAGGTCGTGATGAGACGAGAGCGCGACCGGCGCTTGTGAGCGGTGTCTGGCGCTACATTCAGGCAGGCGGTGGGTGGCGCAGCAGCTTGCTCAGAGGCTGTTCGTGCAACAGACTTTCGCATGACGAGTTACCGATCCAGAGCAATGGAGGACCGCGCCAGACCGGGCGCGGCCGTGGCGTTGGCGAACCAACTCCATTTACCTGTAAACGGCAGCAAGTCAGGTCAACTTGATGCCCGCCTGATCGATGATGGGCAATATTCACTCTGCAAACGCTGGACTGAACAGCAATCGACCGCTCGGACGTCGCTCAGTGAATCCGATCCAGAGAACATTTCGAGCGGGCAGATCTGCGTAGGTCACTGTCCTGTCGCAGACGAAGCCGAATCGGCAGTAGTAGCCGGGATCTCCGGCCGAGGCCATACCAACCGTGCGCGAATTCGCCGATCGTGATTGGTGAAAATGCGACGTGGCCGACAAGCACGCCATCGACAATACGGCGAATGGGTTCGGTATGCTGCTGTGCATGCAACCCCTGCATCGAGCGGCGTGGCACGTATCGTCTCGCGACGCGTTCTCGCAGCCTGATCGCTTTCCACGTCCGACCAACCGAGGCTTGAACCCCATGTACCGACCCTTCCAATTGACCGCGGCCATACTCTGCAGCGCCGCTTTGACTGCCTGTGCGACTCCGTCCGCGGACTCGCCGGACGGCGCCGAGCCGGGTTTCTTCATCACCAGTGCGAATCCCGGCAACGGTGCAAACCTCGGCGGCCTTGCCGGTGCCGATGCCTATTGCACGGCGCTCGCGACTGCGGCTGGCCTGCCAGCCCGAAACTGGGCCGCCTACCTGTCATCGAGCGCGGAGAACGCACGGGACCGTATCGGTAGCGGTCCCTGGTACAACGTCGAAGGTGTCCAGGTCGCCGCGGATGTCGATCAGCTTCACGACGCTGCCGCGAACAATCTTGGCAAGGAAACGTCATTGAGCGAGTCTGGCGACATGATCAACGGTCGGGGTGACGAGCCCAACCGGCATGACATCTTGACCGGTTCTGCGGCGGACGGCACCTTGTCGGGCGCTGCCTGCGACGACTGGACGAGTCAGGGCGAGGGCTCGGCCATGGTCGGTCACCACGACCGGACCGGTGGCGGTGACGACCCGACTTCGTGGAACTCGGCACACGGCTCACGTGGCTGCGGTCTCGAAGATCTGCAAGGCACCGGTGGTGACGGGCTGTACTACTGCTTTGCAGCTGACTGATCGATACGCCAACCGCTGTTCGGCGAATCTCGACAGCGATCACCGCATCGATCGAGGCAACGGGCTTTCCCGACAGCGGCCAGCGTAGTCTGGTAACGGAAGCGGCGCATTGGCCGCTCCCGTTACGCCGGAACAAGGAAGATCAGGAGCAGGCCGCGTAGGTTGCCGGGTTGAACGATGTGCCGACCGGCGTGCGATCAGGGCCCGCCAGAATCTCCAGTCCAGCGCTCACGTTCGCAAGCGTCACGCATAGCGCAGAGCCTGCCGGCACGTCGAAATCGAATCCATCAGACCAGGGGTTTATCGTCGTCATGTCGAACGTCAGCGGGCCAACTGCTGATTGCGAGACCGTGTCGCTGCCTTCGATGCCACGTGGCGTGACGGAACCGAAGCCAGCGCTCGAAGTGATGCTTCCCTCTACCTTGACGGTACCGCCGTCGGGCTGCACGCCGGTCAGTGTGACTGACCAGCTACCGTCGCAGTTCATCCAGACGAACAGTGCCGAGTCGCTGTCTGAATCGACTTGTGGATCGCCGCACTCGGGGCCTTCTGAAGGTGGCTGGCAAGGCGCGAGTGTGCGTGGATTGAACGGCGACGTGACCGGTGTCCGATCGGCTCCCGCGAGCAACTGTGTGTTGGCGGACTGTGCGGTGATTTCCACGCAGATTCGAGAATTGTCAGCTGAGGTGAGCAGAATCTCGTCTCTGAATCCACCGCCCATGCCCATGTTGAAGTAGACGGCGGAATCGCTTGTTTCGATCAGCGTGTCAGCGCTTTCGAACGAACGTGTGGACGTGTTGGTGAAGCCTGCATCCGCGTACACATGACCAGTGTAGCGAGCGTACTGAAGAGCGCCCGAACCAATCATGCGAAGCACGCCGTCGCAATCGATCCAGGTCAGCAAGGCGCGATCTGTACGAGGGTCGAAATCTGGCTCCGTGCATTCGTTACCGCTCAGGACGCAATTCTGCAATGTCACCGGATTGATCGGTCCGGTGCCGGCCGGAAGACGATCGGGGCCAATGAACAAGGGCTGTCCCTCGGTGGTGATACAAAGTGCGTCGCTGCCAAGCGCCGTGAATTCGAAATGGTCCATCCAGGGACTGGCCGTGCGCAGGTCGAATGCGATGCGCTGCGGATCGTTGTTCGTCAAGGTGTCCGACGCTTCGAGCGACCGCGGGGTCACGCTGATGAAGCCGATGTCTGCGCTGATCGCGCCGGCCGCATTGACCGTACCGGCCCCGGGGTCGCCACTGAGCATCAGCGTCCATGGTCCGTCGCAGGCTTTCCACAAGTGCAGTCCGCCCTCGCTGCCGGGATCGACTCCCGGTGATCCGCACGTACCCGGCTGACCCGTACCGTCAACAAGTACTTGTACTTCGGCGAGTTCGAGCGTGCCGCTGCCTGCCAGTTGCACACGTACATACCGTCCCGACCGAGCTACGTCGATACGTCGCACCGGTGCACTGCTCGGCACATGGTGATCGCTCACGCCCGGTTGCGCGAGGGTGTCGGACAATGTGTTGCCATTGAATGGTGTGTCCGATACCAGGACATGGAAGTTCGCAAGGCGATCTGTGCAGCAATCGCTCCGCCGATTGATCACGATCTGCTTGATGTCCTTTAATCCGCCGAGATCGACTTCCCACCAGGGCTGCCGAGTATTGGCGGTATGAGTGACACTTCCATTTGGAAAATGACCGTCGGTATTGCCGTCGATGGCCGCGCCCGCCTGTCCGCCGAAGTCTGTCGACGATTGTCGGGCTGTACCCGAGAGTGCGGCATTGATGACGTTGGTCGCCGGCGCCGGGTCGTTCAGTGACTCGCGCACGCTGATGATTTCAGCGACGGAAGGCACGCCTGCCTGATCGATGATGAACAGCATGTAGTGACCGGGAGGTGCGATGTTCGCGTTCGCAGGCGACTGTATCGACAGGCCGTTGCCGGTAACGGAGAAGTTCAACGGAATGAAGCGCTGTTCCATGTTCTGAGAGTGCGTCACCGAGCCGGTTCGTACCAGTGCGACCTTGCTGATCTGATTGCCCTGTGCGGTTGCAACGTCGAAGGAGCGGCTGTAGCCGATAGCGGCTGGCACCGAGCCAAGGCTCGGGCGCGGTGCCAGTGCCCCAGAGCCATCCCGGGCGAACAGATAGGGCGGGGTGAACACCTGAGCGTTCTTCTGTATGTAGCCGACTTGCTGACAAGTGCCGCAAATGCCACCGCCACCGGAGAGCACGCGTCCATCGGGCAAGAGCAGCGCGATGGAATGGTAGTGACGAGCACGATCCTCCTCCGCCAGTGGTTGCCACACACCGGTATCGGGACGCCACAGTTCTGCCTGGAATACGCTGTTCTGCAAGTCGACCAGGCCCTGATTGGAGGCAAAACCACCGGTGGCGAGGACTGAGCCGTCGGCGAGCACGGTAAGATCATGCTGGCGACGACGGTTGTTCATCGGATTGCTGGCCGTCACCGAATTCGTCGTGAGATCGACAAGGTTCGTCGCGCGTTGATCCGTGTTGTTGTTCTGGTAACCCCCACCTGCCACCATGACCTTGCCGATGTCGTACATGGCGTAGCTGCCGTAGTTGCGGGACGACAGTTCGCGCAGATTGGTTGCCTGGAAGGAGCCGGCGCCATCCGTATTCACATAGCCGAGTTGTCTCGACGGCCCGAGAAAGGCGACACGGCCATCGGGCGCTGTCTGCAGCCACGGGTACTCACGGTTGTTCCAAAGTGAAGAGGAGGCTCCGTCCAGTCGGCGAATCGCGCCATCCGTTTCGCGCACTTCCGAGATGGGGAAGCCGCCGCCGGTGATCAGCATCTCGCCGTTGGCGAGCGGGGTCACGGCGGGGTACCAGCGGGCGAAGTCCATCTGTTGAGCGCGCGCCCAGCTGTTCGAGATCGGGTTGAACGTGTGCGTCTCCCGAATGCCGTTGAGCGCGGCATCGGCATTGCCACCGGCAAGGAATAATCGACCGTCCTCGAGGGTGGCAAAGCCTGAGCAGAAAAGGTTGAAGCCGGTATCGGAATCGATACGGGAATGATTGTCCGTGGCCGGATCCCAGATGGATGCGCGTGTGTACGCGTGCGTGGCATAGGATTCTGTCGGTGCGTCACCGACAGAGTCGAAGGTCAGTACCCGGCCGTCCGGCAGGAGGGAGGCGAATATCGGGATGACTGGCCAGTTCTTCAGTGGCTCCCAGCGACCCGTCTGAGCCGGATCGGTTGCCAGGTTGAACGCTCGGGTCGCTGCGCGCGCGGTCAGCTTCGCCGCCGGTGTCGTGGAATCCGGCATGGCGTTCGTTGCCGTGTCCGTTGCCGGATTGACGCCGATGCGTTCGACTTCGACGCGTTTCAGCAGTTCGGCTTCTTCGGCGAGCGTCGGGGCAACGTCGGTCAGGACATGTGGGTCGATCGGTGTCGAGTCATCGCTCGAGACATCAGATGCGCGCGATACGGCCTCTGTGTGGGAATCGCCGTGTGCAAATGCTTCGCTACCGCCCGCCGCCAGAGCACACAGGAGAACGGCGGTCAGGATGACGGTACGTTCCGAGCTGATATTGTCGCGAGCAGATTCATGACCGTTCATGGTGTTTTTCTCCTTGCTTGCCAGCACATTGGCAGGTCTTTCTCATCGGGCACGAACACGTACCGAGACATCGCGGCATGCTAGCAAGTTAACGCTGTGTAATGTCATTCGAGTCAGAATTGTCTGTGCAACATTGTGAATCCGATGTGGCAGGGCCTCACGTTTCTGTGATTCTTCGGTCGCTCGTCGACGCTTCACTGCCAGTCGCAGCCGGAGTCGTCGAAACGCAGCGCGAGCCAATCCGCCGATCGGTGCAGGCGTCGGTTCCATCGCATCAGTATCTGCACCTGTGCCCTGTCAGAATCTGCCTCGGTATTCTTGACTCGGTGGAACCGCATGAGTCACTTTCATCCCTCGCAGCAAGGAACCGACTAACGTTGAAACAGAACGCCAGCAACGTCGCCGTGATCGGACTGGGCTCGATGGGATTCGGCATGGCGAGCGCTCTGCTCGAGGCAGGGCATACCACCTGGGGTGTCGACATCGCCGAGTCGGCCATGCAACGCTTCCGTGAACGTGGCGGTGCGGCCGGCGCGCTCAACACAGTCGCTAAAGAGCTGGATGCGGTTGTCGTCGTTGTGCTCAATGCGGCCCAGACCGAGCAAGTCCTGTTCGGTGAAAGCGGCATCATTCCATCGTTGAAGTCAGGTGCAGTGGTGATCGCCTGTGCAACCGTCTTGCCCGACTTTGCGCGGGTCATGGCAGCGCGTTGTGCCGAGGCCGATGTCCTGTATCTCGATGCGCCAATTTCCGGGGGTGCCGTCAAGGCCGCTGCGGGCGCTCTGAGCATCATGGCCTCGGGTTCGGAGGCCAGTTTCGACGCGGCACAACCGGTACTCGACGCAACGGCACAGTCCGTCTTCAATCTCGGTGACGAAGCGGGCGCCGGATCGGCGATGAAGGCCGTGAACCAGCTTCTCGCGGGTGTGCATATCGCGACGATGGCCGAAGCCCTGACTTTCGGCATGACGCAGGGAATCGATCCCGCGACCTTCGTCGAGGTTATCAGTCAGTGCGCAGGATCGTCCTGGATGCTGGAAAACCGGGCGCCGCATATCGTGGAGGGCGACTACACGCCGAGATCGTCTGTTGATATCTGGCCCAAGGATCTGGGAATAGTCCTGGAGATCGCTCGCACGGCCCGCTTCAGCGCGCCGATGACGGCCGCTGCGCTACAACAGTTCCTGGCGGCTTCAGGTTCCGGCCTGGGTGCAGAGGACGATGCGGCGGTCGCGAAAGTCTATGCGCGCAATGCCGGTATCACCTTGCCAGGAGAACCCTGATGCTGCTTGGTTGTATCGGTGATGATTTCACCGGTTCGTCGGATCTTGCCAACACACTGGCCCGGCAAGGCATGCGTGTCGTTCAGTACACAGGGGTACCGGGTTCGTCTGCAGACCCTGCAGTCGAAGCCGGCGTGGTGGCTCTCAAATCTCGTTCGATCGATCCCGGCGAAGCGGTCCGGCTGTCGCTTGCAGCATTGGCATGGCTGCAAGCCCAGGGTTGTGAGCAGTTCTTCTTCAAGTACTGCTCGACTTTCGATTCAACGACAAAGGGCAACATCGGGCCCGTAGCAGACGCGCTTGCCGAGGCACTGGACGCGCATCGCGTCATCGTCTGTCCCGCCTTTCCCGGAACCGGTCGCTCACTCTATCAGGGACATCTGTTCGTCAACGATGTGCTATTGAACGAGAGTGGCCTGCAGGATCATCCGTTGACACCGATGACTGATCCGGATATCCGACGCTGGTTACAGGCGCAGACCCGCAATCCGGTCGGGCATGTTGCCGCAGCAAGCGTCCTTTGCGGCACGGCGGCGATCAGATCCGCTCTGGATGCCCAGCACGCGCAGGGTCACCGCCTGATCGTGGTGGATGCACTACGCGACGAGGACCTCATGGCCATCGGTGCGGCAGCCGATCAGCTGCCGCTGGTCACTGGAGGGTCAGGGGTCGCCCTTGGACTTCCCGCCAACTTCATCGAGCGGGGGCAGATTTCAGGCACCACGTCGACCTGGGTTGGTGAGTCCGGTAGGTGCGTGGCGCTTTCGGGTTCCTGTTCTGCCGCGACGCGCGCCCAGGTGGCACATCATCGAGAGCATTCACCCGTGCTGCCTGTCGATGCTGTCGAGGTGATCGAAGGACGACTGAGTGCACACGAAGTGGCTGACTGGTTGCTCGGATCATCCGGTATACCGTTGGCCTACAGTTCAGCTGATCCATCGGTGGTGGCTTCGATACAGGCTCGATACGGGCGCGAGCGATCGGCCGAAACGCTCGAGGGGTTCTTTGCTGAAGTCGCGCGCCGGTTGATTGCATCGAATGTCAGGAAGATCCTGACAGCAGGGGGTGAGACATCGGGCGCCGTGGTGGAAGGGCTTGGACTCGACAGATTCGAGATCGGTCCGGAAATCGATCCCGGCGTACCGTGTCTGCGTGCCGGGGACAAGCTGGTCGTCGCTCTGAAATCCGGGAATTTCGGTGCACCGGATTTCTTCGAAAAAGCTGCCCGAGCGCTCGGCGGAGAGATCTGATTCACATCATCCGAGCGCATTCGTCGCGTAGTCCAGTCAAGGCGAAAAGGAGAAATGCATGAAGTTCTCGGCCAATCTCGGATTTCTGTGGAATGATCGAAGCCTGCCCGATGCCATACGAGCGGCCAGGGCCGCAGGCTTCGATGCGGTCGAGTGTCACTGGCCCTATGACATGCCTGCGGTGGACGTCAAGTCGGCGCTTGACGAGACCGGATTGACGATGCTCGGACTCAATACGCGGCGTGGCGATCCCGCGGCGGGGGAGAACGGGCTCTCGGCCTTGCCTGAGCGAACCGTCGACGCTCGAGCGGCCATCGACGAAGCAATCGCTTATGCAACGCAAACGGGAACACGCAATGTTCACGTCATGGCAGGTTTTGCGGCTGGACAAGAGGCTCACGACGCGTTTGTGGATAACCTCTACTATGCCAGTGCATTGTCCGCACCCCACGATATCGGTGTTCTGATCGAACCGCTCAATCGCTACGATGCGCCAGGCTATTTCCTCAGCACGACAACGCAGGCGCGGTCGATCATTGACGAGGTCGACGCGCCGAACCTGCGCCTCATGTTCGACTGCTATCACGTGCAATTGATGGAAGGGGATCTGAGCCATCGTCTTGCCGACCTGCAGTCGATCATCGGCCACATCCAGTTTGCCTCCGTTCCTGACCGTGGCCCACCGGATCACGGTGAAATCGACTATCGGCACATTTTCCACACCCTTGAAGTGCTGGGATATACGTTGCCACTGGGTGCGGAATACAAGCCGATAGGTAATACAGACGAGTCCCTCGACTGGTTGGTCGACATGCGAGCACCTCATGACTGATACAGATACTGCTGACGTCTCGCCTTCGCCCATTCGGGTCGTGGTCTGGAACGAGAACGTGCATGAGCGCGAGAACGCGACGGTTCGGAAGATCTACCCGAACGGAATCCACGGCTGTCTCGCTGCGATGCTGGACGAGGAAGTCGATATCTCGGCAAGCACGGCTACCCTGCAGGAGCCTGACCACGGGCTTTCATCAGCACGGCTCGCCGAGACGGATGTATTGATCTGGTGGGGCCACGCCGCACACGGTGATGTCGACGATGCGCTGGTCGAGGAGATCGTCGAGCGGGTCTGGGCAGGGATGGGCATGATCTTCCTGCACTCGTCGCACTTCGCGAAGCCGTTCAAGCGCCTGATGGGCAGCCCGTGCAACCTGACATGGCGTGAGGCGGGCGAACGCGAGCGATTGTGGGTAACGGCCCCCGGTCATCCCATTGTGCAAGGCCTGTCTTCGCATTTCGAACTCGAGCACGAGGAAATGTATGGTGAACCTTTCGCTGTGCCAGAGCCCCTTGAAACGGTATTGATCAGCTGGTTCCAGGGTGGTGAAGTCTTTCGTTCAGGACTGACCTATCGGCGTGGGGCGGGCAAGGTCTTCTATTTCCGGCCGGGTCACGAGACCTATCCGACCTACCATGATGCGAACGTTCGACGCGTCATCCGGAATGCCGTTCGGTGGTCCCACGATCCGTCACCACACCGAGTCGATGTGAGCCGTGCTCCCAACCGGCCGGTGGAAAGTGCATTGGAGAAAATCGTGGCCCGTGGCCCGAAGTTGCACGAGGACGGTGAGGAAGGTTTTCGGTGAACGTTCCGGTTCGGCTGCTGATCCTGGGAACGGGAGACTGGGCTAACCAGCACGCGCTCGAGTATGCGGCGATGGACGATGTACGTCTGGTTGCCGCCGTTGACTCGCGTCCAGAGATACTGGCGGCGTTTCTCGAGAAGCATCGAATCGAGAACGGCTTTGCATCGCTTGATGAAGCCTTGGCCTGGGGTGAGTTCGACGCGGCCTCCAACGTCACGCCCGACGCTGTGCATCACGCAACCACGCTTGCGTTACTGGGAGCAGGCAAGCACGTATTCTGCGAGAAGCCGTTGGCAACCTCATATTCGCAGGCCGCCGAAATGGCCGCCGCGGCGGAGGCCTCGGGTCTGGTCAACATGATCAATCTTCGATACCGCACTGGAGCCGCGGCGGAGAAGGCGCGTCAGCTCGTCGCCGAAGGTGCCATCGGCGCTGTGCGTCACTTCGAGGCTTCATATCTGCAAAGCTGGCTGATGCAACCGGCCTGGGGCGACTGGAAGACAGACCCGACCTGGCTGTGGCGAGTCTCCTCGGCACACGGTAGCTCAGGTGTGCTCGGCGACATCGGTATCCACATCCTGGACTTCGCGATGTCGATCGCCGGGAGCGAGGTTATCGATTCATCCTGGCGGCTGAAGACGTTCGACAAGGCACCCGGTAACCGCATCGGTGAGTATCCGCTTGACGCAAACGACAGCTTCGTCATGCATGGCGAACTCGCGAACGGTGCCATCGGGACAGTGACTGCAACGCGATTTGCGGCAGGTCATCACAATGACCTGCGGCTGATTATCCACGGGGATCGTGGCGGACTGGAAGTGTTGCATCGGAATGGCGAGGATCGATTGAGAGCCAGCTTCGGCAAGGACACACACACCGCAACGTGGCGCGATCTGTCGATCGGACCTGCACCCGACCTGTGGCTCCGCTTCGTCAGTGCGATCCGGGAAGGCCGCCTGGAGCAACCTGACTTCGCGCACGGCACCCGGCTTCAGCGACTGCTCGACGACGGACTCGCCGCGACCGATGCATCGGGGAGTCCGTCACAAGGCGACCTTGGTGGTGCGTCAACGTGATGTTGATGCACCACTACGGGCAGGGCGCATACGTTTCGGGATTGAACGAGATACCAACCGGCGTTCGGTCAGGGCCGGCAACCATGTCCAGACCGTCGCTTATGTCGGTGAGTGTCACGCACAGGCTTGCATCACTCGGTACCTGAAACTCGAAACCGTCCGACCAGGGGTTTTGTGTGGTCATGTTGAAGGTCAGTTCCCCCCCGAGTTGCAAGAGGGCGTCCGAACCTTCGAGGCCCTCTGGTGTGATGGTGTCGAATCCGCGGCTCGATTCGATCCGGCCCTGGACTTTCACAGCGCCACCGTCGGTGCTGATGCCTGTCATCGCGACCGACCAGGTGTCGTCGCAGTTCCTCCAGATGAAAAACGCCGAGTCGTCGCGGGTATTCACTGTCGGGTTTCCACACTCGTTATTGCCTGTCGGTGGCGTGCACGGTGCGAACGTGCGTGGGTCGAAGCTTGAACTCACCTCGCGGCGGTCGCTTCCAGCCCAGAGTGAGCTGTCGCCCGGCTGCGTGGTGATCTCGATGCAAAGCTCGGCGTCGCCTGACGGCGTCAGCAGGATCTCGTCGGCGTAACCACCGCCCATCTGCATGTCGAAGAATACCTCCGCATCGCTCAGGCTGATGAGGGTGTCGCTCGTCTCGAATGATCGGGTCGCCGTGCCGGAAAAGCGCGAACCGACATGGACTCGGCCGCTGTAGCTTGCATTCTCGAGGGCACCCGAGGCGATCAGATGCAACACGCCTTCGCAGTCGACCCAGGCTGCCAGGCCTCGGTCGATACGTGGATCGAATGCAGGAGCGACACATGAGTTGCCACTGAGCACGCAGCTTTGCAGCGTTTCCGGGTTGATCGGAGCGGTGCCCGCAGGGACACGATCAGGCCCGATGAAAAGCTGTTGGGCAGAGCCTCGCGGATCGATACCGATGCAGATCGCGTCGCCGTCAAGCGTGGTGAATTCGAAATGGTCCGTCCACGGATTTGCGGTGATCATGTCGAAGTTGCTGCGCAACGGATCCAGCGTCGTCAGCGTGTCCGAAGGTTCCAGTGAGCGTGCGGTCCTGTCGGCGAAGCCCAGCGCGGATGTGATCGTGCCGGCGGCACTGATCGACCCGACGCCTGGTGTTCCACTCAGCATCAGCGTCCACGGACCGTCACAAGCTTTCCAGAGATGCAGTCCACCGTCGAGCCGCGGATCCACGCCGGGCGAACCACAGCTACCTGCCTGGATGTCGCCATCGACCAGTACCTGTACTTCGGCAATTTCCAGCGCATTGAATCCGGCCAGTTGTACACGCACGAAGCGAGCGGAACGAGAGACGTCGATACGCGTCTCCGGTGCGCTGCCGGGCACGTAGTGATCGCTCACGCCCGATTGTGCGAGCGTGTCGGAAAGTGTCGTGCTGTCGAAGGCTGCATCCGACACGAGCACATGGAAACCAGCGAGGCGGTCGGCGCAACAGTCGCTGCGTCCGTTGACGACGATCTGGCGAATGGCATGAACCTGACCCAGATCGATCTCCCACCAGGGCTGCTGACTTGTGGTGGTCAGCGAGAGGCTGCGCCCTGCTGCGATGCCATCGTCATTGCCATCGATAGCGCGCATTGCCTGTGCCCCGGACCGAGTCGACGACTGCGTGGCGGTGCCGCTGGTGGCGATATTGACTACGCCAGTGAGCGGTGCAGGATCGTCGAGCGACTCGCGGACGCCGATGATGTTCGCGACAGACGGTACGCCATCCTCGTCGACAAGGAACAGCATGTAGTGTCCTGGGGGAGCGATATTCGCGTTCTGCGGGCTCATGATGGACAACTCGTTGCCCGAGATCGAAAAGCTCAAGGGGATGAAACGCTGCTCCATGTTCTGGGAGTGTGTAACCGATCCGGTCCGAACCAGCGATACCTTGCGAATACTAGCCGCCTGGGCTGAGGTGACAGCGAAGAGGCGTTCGTAGCTGATGGCTGCCGGTGCGTTCGCAATTCCCGGTCGCGCTGCGAGCGAGCCTGACCCGTCTCTGGCGAACAGGTACGGAGGGCTGAACACCTGTCCATTCTTCTGCAAGTAGCCGACTCGCTGGCAGTTGCCACAGAGACCTCCGCCAGCTGACAGCACCCGACCGTCCGGCAGCAGCAATGCGCTCGAATGATACTGACGAGCCCGATCCTCCTCGGCCAGCGATTGCCATACACCGGTATCCGGATGCCAGAGTTCAGCTTCATAGACACTGTTCGCAAGATCGACATGATTTTCGTCGGACGCGTGTCCACCGGTCGCAAGCACCGAACCATCAGCGAGTACCGTGAGGTTGTGCTGTCGGCGACGGTTGTTCATCGGCACAGCGGTTGTCAGGGTATCGGCGGTGAGGTCGATCAGGTGCGTGCTGCGCTGATCCGTACCGTTTCGCTGATAACCCCCACCGCTGACGATGACCTTGCCGATGTCGTACATGGCGTAGCTGCCGTAGGTGAGCGAGGCGCCAGCACGCTCCACCGTGGCCTGGAAAGCACCGGTGCCGGCGGTGTCGACATAGCCTAGCTGGGCTGCGGGCCCGAGAAAGGCGACCCGACCGTCGGGTGCTGTCTGTAGCCACGGGTATTGTCGATTGTTCCAGAGCGAGGACGATGCGCTCGTCAGCTTGCGCAGGGTGCCGTCTGTCTCGCGAACTTCGGGGATCGGGAAACCGCCGCCGGTTATCAGCATCTCGCCATCGGCGAGTGGTGTCACTGCGGGATACCAGCGTGCATAGTCCATGCGCTGACCGCGAGCCCAGGTGTTTGATAGCGGATTGAAGGTGTGCGTTTCGACGATTCCGTTCAGATCCCTGTCGGCATTGCCGCCCGCGATGAACAGACGTCCATCCTCGAGGGTCGCGAAGCCCGAGCAGAAGAGGTTGAAGCCGGTATCAGAGTCGATTCGAGCGTGCGTGTTGCTGATTGGATCCCAGATGGACGCACGCGTGAACGACTGATCGTCCGAGGTCTCGACCGGGGCGTCGCCGACCGAATCGAAGGTCAGCACGCGGCCGTCTGCCAGTAGCGAAGTAAAGACAGGAACGACTGGCCAGTCCTGCAGTGGCTCCCAGCGACCGACCTGTGCAGGATCTGTCGTCGAGTCGAATGCTCTCGTTGCGATGCGAGCAGTCAATCGGGTGTTCGAGGCGGGTGACGCTCCAGTATTGTTGGCTGAAGTATTGTTGCTCGTGTCGGTCGCGGGATTGATGCCAAGCCGTTCCGCTTCGACACGCCGCAACAGTTCGGCTTCCTCGGACAGGGTCGGTGCTACATCGGCCAGCCGATGTTCGTCGCCCGTGGCGGTGATGCCTGCAGGCGTCTGACCTGGACGCTCCTGAGTAGTGCTCTCGGCCTGGGTAAGTATTCTGTTCGAGGATGTATGTGCATTGGCGATAGGGCTGATCGCCGTCAGGGACAACACGACAAGTACGACTGCTGTCGGAGTGAATTCCGGATTACTGCCCCGATGGTAAAAAGCATCACGTTGCATGGCGTCAACTTCCCTGTGCCCGAAGAACCCACCTGTCACCTGCGAATGACTGCCGGATACCGACGGCGGTGGCGAAGCGGCGAGTGAACACCAGGCAGGGCCAGTGCGACAGCTCGGGGCTGTCGAACTGTGAAAATGCCGCGGACCTGACTCACATTCCCGGTGACAGGTAGGCCTTCCGTGAACCCTGTAAGGTTCAGGTGCAACCCGAAACGAGGATCAGGAAATGGCGAATTTCGTACTTGTTCATGGCGCCTGGCATGGCGGTTGGTGCTGGCGTGATGTGGCCAGCGCACTCCGCGCGGCGGGTCACGATGTGTTCACCCCGACCCACACGGGCGTAGGCGAGCGCGCGCACCTCGGCGACGAGGCGATCACGCTGGAAACTCACGTGCGTGATGTCGCAGGCGTCATCGAAGCGGAAGAACTCGACGACATCATTCTCTGTGGTCATTCCTACGGTGGCATGGTCATCACGCAACTGGCCGACCGGATGCCAAAAAGCATCAAGGCAATCGTGTACCTCGATGCTTTCGTGCCGGAGAGCGGTGACAGCTTGATCGGGTTGCTCTCGAAGGCGCTGGATACCGAGAATGCGGCCGGTTTCATCGGTGCGTTTCGAGGTTCGGCGCAAGAAGGTGGATGCGGTCTCATGCAGCCGATCCCCGCCGAGGTCTTCGGAATACGAGAGGAGAATCGAGCCTGGGTAGATCGCCGTTGTGCACCCCAGGCGCTCGCCACCTTCGAGATGCCGGTGTTGCTTTCAGGCGAGGACGACAGTATCGGCAAGCGTATCTATATTCTCGCCGACGGCTGGGATCCGAGTCCCTTCCGATATTTTGCGAGCCTGTTAGAGAGCAGGTCGGAATGGGACGTTGTAACGATGCAGAGCAGTCACGATGTCATGGTCGACATGCCGGACGCCCTGGCAGCCGAACTCTTGAAGCTTGTCTAGGCCACATTCCGGTCCGCACGCTGCAACTACTGCTCTCCTTGTTCATTCTCTGGTCGATCTGGGCGCCAGGTATCGCTGCGCGACCGGTCGTTGAGAAGTCATATCTTGTCATTGGCCTGGTGACCAGTTTTGCCACAATGTTCCTGGGTGCAACCGGCCCCTTGCTGGCCGCGTTTCTTTCGCCGGCACGCTACGGCAAGTCACGCACGGTAGCGACACATGCTGCCTGCATGAGCCTGCAGCACGCAATCAAGATTGCCGCTTTCGGACTCCTCGGCTACGTGCTGTTGGCTTGGTTGCCGCAGGTGATCCTGATGATCATCAGCGGCATCCTGGGAACTGCGCTGGGCAGGGGGCTCATGCTGCGAATCCCCGAGCCTTTGTTCGTGCGTGCTTTCCAGGCGGTGCTGACGTTGTTGGCGGCAAGGTTGCTCTACCTGTCATTGATCGGCTGAGGCCCATTTTACGGAACGCGCAATCCTCGATTCTCTGGTTGCTCCCGGCACGCAGCTGATCGAGAATACGGTGCCCAGGGAGGTTAGCGCCGTGCCGTCTTCAGACATCCTGCTCAACGCGTTCATCACGCTCTTCGTGACTGTCGATCCGATAGGAACAGCGCCGCTTTTTCTCGCCTTGACAACCGGTCTGTCGACGGCGGTCAGGCGCTCGATCGCCATTCGTGGGTCGGTGACTTCGTTCGCGATACTGTCGCTGTTTGCGCTTACCGGTACAACGATACTGGATACCATCGGTATCACCATAGATGCCTTTCGTATCGCTGGTGGCTTGCTGCTGTTCTTCACGGCCTTCGAGATGATCTATGGGCGCCGGCAGGAGCGACGCGAAGAGGCGACTCAGGCCGCAGTCAGCGACCGGGCGGCCGACCTGGCTGTGTTCCCGCTATCGATTCCGCTGCTTGCCGGCCCGGGTGCCATGTCGGCAACCATTCTGCTGTCATCGCAATTGAGTGCCAACGAATCCATCAACGGCTACGCAGCCATGGGCTCGTTGGTCGCCATCATCGCGTTGCTCATGCTGCTCACCGCCACGCTACTCGTTATCGCCGAAGTACTGGACAAGTATCTCGGCACGACGGGGAAGCTTGTCTTGACACGGTTGCTGGGTGTGTTGCTTGCCGCCCTTTCCGTTCAGTACATCGCGGATGGCATCATGGCCTTTGCGACTCGATGAAATCTCCGATTTCGCTGCGTCTTCATTTTCGCTGAGCCTTTGTGCCGAGGCGCTGCCAGACGTCCACGTCGCACGAGCAGTGGATCGTCATGCATCAGGAAGACCGGAACCTCCCCGAGGTTCGCCGCACAATCGACAGGCTCTGCAATCTGCTGTCACGGAATTTAGCGGAAAGGCCTTGTGCCGGAGCGGCACACATGGCAACCTACTAAACGGTAGCAACTGGAGGAGATCTTGCAATGCACCGTTTCACACACATCAGCGCGCTGTCATGCGGAGTTGCGCTGGCCCTTGCGGGTAGCTTCGTCAGCGCTGACTGGCAGCCTGAAAAACCGATCAACATTATTGTTCCCTGGTCTGCCGGTGGGTCTACGGATCAGGTCACACGCGTCGTGGCACCGCTGCTCGAGGAAGGGCTCGGTACCAAGATCGTCGTCGTCAACCAGCCGGGAGCTTCGGGCTCGACCGGTACCAAGGCCGCGCTCGATGCCCCGCGTGACGGCTATACGTGGACCGCAAATGCCATCGCGAACAATGCCACTTACGCGGTTACCGGGATGATCGAGGACACGTCCATCGATGACTACCGGGTGTACCTTCATGTTGCGAACGTGCCCGTCGTCAGTGTCAATGCCGATGCGCCCTATGAGGACTTCGGGCAGTTGCTCGAGGCGATGAAGTCAGGTGATGTGACGGTCGGCACAGCCGGCGTGAATTCGTCAGGAGGCATGGCTCTGGCGGCGATAGAGGAGGCGGCTGGAGGCGGCGAAGGTACGCGCATGATTACCTACGACGGCGGAGCACCTGCGGCGCTTGCCGCTGCGAGCGGTGAGGTCGTTGCCACGACTCAGCTCGCCACCGAGCAGTCGGAGATGATCCGCGCTGGCAAGCTGCGCGCGCTGGCGGTTCTCGCCGATCAGCCGCTCGAAATCGAAGGTATCGACCCCATTCCACCGATAACCGAGTGGCTACCAGACATGCATACGGCACCCGACTACTTCGGAGTCTTCATTCCGACCGGGGCACCGGAAGAGGTTTACGAAATGGTCGACAAGGTCTGGCAGGAATACGTCATGAATTCCGAAGAATTCGTAAGTTATGCGAAAGAGCGTGGCGCCGTCTTTGCCCCCAGTTATGGTGATGATGCCAAGGCGCGTGCCATGCCGGTTGTCGTCGCCGAGGCCTGTGCCCGGGTGACACGGGGTGAAGCCGTTGTTGACCCTTCTGCCATCGGCATCGATTGCCCGGCAGAGTGAGTGGCGGCACGGTCGGGACGGTGAACTGTCCCGATCGTGCCGGCACGCCGACATCGTGCGCGTGAGCAGATTCATGAGTACTTCAATAGCATGAGGTCTGCATGAATAGAGCCGCGCGCAACGATCGCATCACAGCGGTCGTCTTGTTCATGCTTGGCATCGCGATGCTTGTCGGCGGATTCAGCATGGATCGGCTGGAGGTCAGGCGTATTCATCCGGCAAGCATTCCAGGTCTTCTCCCGATGATTCTGGGTGCCACACTTGCAGGTTGCGCTGCCGCTCTCTACGCCCGGGCGGGCCTTGGCAAGGCGCCTGCGGGCGCGACGGTGGTCTCCGACGGCGTGCCGCCAGTGCCCGGCGAAACCGATGCCGACCCTTCCGGGGCGCGCGTGGTCGCCACAGCGGTGTGGAGCGTCATCTACGCATTGCTGCTGGTAGGAAACCTTCCCTTCATGCTTGCGACAGCGCTCTACATCGGTGGATTTGTTGCCGTGTTCGGATGGGAAACTGCCGAGACGCCCCGGCGTCGCATCCTGCTGCTGGCACGATCGGCCGTGCTTGCCGCGGTCGGTTCATGGGCGATAGCAACGCTCTTTGCCGAGGCCTTCCTGGTACGACTGCCGTGACGGGCACACGCTGATGGAGGGCATTGCAGCGCTTGGCGCCGCGATCGTTGCGCTCGCGACACCAACGGCACTGTTCCACGTGGGCTGGTCCACGCTACTCGGTATTTTCGTGGGCAGCCTGCCCGGGCTGACCGCGACGATGGGCGTTGCCTTGCTGACGACCCTGACTTACCAGCTTGAGGGCAACACCGCCATTCTCGTCCTTGTCTGCATGTATGTCGGGGCTATCTATGGTGGTTCGCGCAGCGCCATCCTGTTGAACATTCCGGGAACGCCGGCGAGTGCCGCCACATCACTCGACGGCTATCCCCTTGCACGAGCCGGTCAGGCAGGCCACGCGATGGCTGTCGCGACGACGGGATCGGCGCTCGGTACGCTCGTCGGCATCGTTCTGCTCGTCGTGCTTGCGCCGCCGTTGGCAGATGCGGCTCTCGCGTTCGGTTCGTTCGAATACTTCTGGCTTGCGGTGTTCGGTATCGTCATATCGGGTCGCTTGACGGGTGGCGCCGCTCCGTTGAAGGGGTACATCGCCGGCATTCTCGGACTGATGGTCGCGATGATCGGCAGCGACGGCATTCATGCACACGTGCGCTTCGACCTCGGTTTCGATTCCATGGCCGGGGGAATCGGACTGATTCCGGCCATGGTTGGTGCATTCGGATTCGCCGAAGTACTTACCGTCATGTTCAATCCGCGAGCGGCAATGAGCACAGGGAGCGATGCGCGACAGCGCACGTTACCGCGTCTGACAGACATCGTCGCCAACCGCTTCAACGTGCTGCGTTCGGGCGTCATCGGCACGATCGTCGGTATCATTCCAGGTGTCGGCGAGGACATCGGTGCGTGGGCGAGCTACGCCGCGGCGCGTCGGGCGAGCAAACGCCCGGAGCTGTTCGGGCGCGGTTCGATCGAAGGCCTTACCGCCGCCGAGACCGGCAACAGCGCGGTTGTGCCCGGTGCCTTGATTCCCGCACTCACCCTTGCTGTACCGGGTTCCGCTTCGGCTGCGGTGTTGATCGCCGCCTTGTATATCCACGGCATTCGCCCGGGTCCGATGATCATGATCGAGCAACCGGATTTCATCTATTCGGTCGCCGCCATGCTGGTCTATGCAACGCTTGCGATCCTGCTCTTCGGTCTGTCCTTGACCCGGTTGTTCGTGCAGATACTCCGCGTTCCGCGTGAGATGCTCATGCCGCTGGTGTTCGTTCTTTGCGTGATCGGACCCTACGCACTGACTCAGCGAACTTTCGATATCGCGGTCATGGTCGTGTTCGGACTCGCAGGTTTCGTGCTCCGGCGGATGGACTATCCGATGGCGCCGCTGGTACTCGGCATCATTCTCGGTGACCTTCTCGACAAGAGTCTGAGACGCGGGCTGACACTTTCCGACGGTAGCTTGATGCCCTTTTTCACCCGACCGATATCGCTTGTCTTCGTGGTCCTGATCGCGGGCGCCGTGCTCGCAGGAATGCCCGGTATACGAAGGGCTGTAGCGGGTCTGCTACCACGGCGACTACGCGGTTCGCACACATTTGGAGACGATACATGAGCCGGCCAACGCAACCCTCGAGTGACGGTACGAGCCGGGGTGGAACACGAACCCGCGATCGGCAGCGCACGACGCGCCAGATCCTGGATGCCGCGCTGATCGAGTTCTCCAATCACGGTTTTGGAGGTGCACGGGTCGACGCGATCGCAGAGAGATCGGGTGCCAGCAAGCCGATGATCTACAGCTATTTCGGCGACAAGGATGCCCTGTATGAAGCCGCCTTGCGTGATGCCTATGTACAGATTCGTGAAGGTGAACGTGAGCTTGACCTCGAGACACTCTCGCCTGTGGAATCCATTTGTTCGCTGGTCCGGTTCACGCTCTTGCATTATCGGCAGAATCCCTGGTTCATCCGCATGCTCAATACCGAAAATCTGAGAGGCGGGCAGACGGTGAGGCTGATTACCGATGCGGCGGCCATCCAGTCACCGTTGATCGAGCGACTCGGCGGAGTGCTTGCGCGAGGCCGGAAGTCGGGAGAATTTCGGGGTGGGGTCGCACCGGTCGAGTTGTACGTAAGCATCGCATCGCTTTGCTACTTCCCGATCTCGAACGCGCATACCTTGCGGGCAGTGTTCGGCTGCTCCATCGACGATGCCTGGCTATCGAAGCACGAGCAGGACACGATCCGGATGATTCTGGGCTACCTGACACCAGACCCCGAACAACAAGAGAATTCGCAGGAGCGCGCGACATGACAGAAAAACGCATCGGTATCATCATGCATGGCGTGACGGGACGCATGGGCATGAACCAGCATCTTGTCCGTTCGGTACTTGCGCTGCGTGAACAGGGCGGCCTGGCGCTCGCTGACGGGTCGAGGCTGATGCCCGATCCGATCATTGTCGGGCGCGATGCAGGCAGGATCGAACGCCTTGCGAAGACGCACGACATCGAGCGCTGGACAACTGACCTGGACGCGGCGTTCGCCGACACGCGCGACGAGCTGTTCTTCGACGCCGCCACGACGAAACTACGCCCCACGCTCCTCAGACAGGCAATCGACGCAGGCAAGCATGTCTATTGCGAGAAGCCGGTATCGGAGGACTTTGCAGCGGCGCGTGAAATTGCGCTTTATGCCGAGGAAAAAGGGGTCAAGAACGGCATCGTTCACGACAAGCTCGATCTGCCCGGGCTCGTCAAGCTTCGTCGCTTACGAGACGCTGGTTTCTTCGGTCGCATCCTGTCGGTTCGTGGTGAATTCGGCTACTGGGTCTTCGAAGGCGACTGGATGGCAGCTCAGCGGCCAAGCTGGAACTACCGCAAGGCCGATGGTGGCGGCATCATCTCGGACATGCTTTGCCACTGGCGCTATGTGCTCGACAACGTCGTCGCGCCGGTCAAGGCGGTCAGCTGCACCGGAGCGGTCCACATCGCGGAGCGTTGGGACGAGGACAATGCTCGCTACGAGGCTGATGCCGACGATGCCGCCTATGCCACTTTCGAGCTGGAAGGCGGCATCATTGCGCAGATCAACTCCAGCTGGTGTGTGCGGGTTCGCCGAGATGATCTCGTGACTTTCCAGATCGACGGTACGCATGGTTCAGCGGTAGCGGGCTTGCATGATTGTGTAAGCCAACATCGCGCGAATACCCCCAAGCCCGTCTGGAATCCGGACCAGAAGCGCGACCATGATTTCCATGCTGACTGGGAAACGGTGCCGGACAACCAGGACTTCGACAACGGCTTCAAGGTGCAGTGGGAACAGTTTCTACGCCATGTCGTCGAGGATGGCCCTTGGGCCTATACGCTCATGGAAGGGGCCAAGGGTGTACAGCTCGCCGAGCTTGGCCTGCGATCCTGGAAGGAGCGTCGCTGGCTCGATGTTCCGGCCATCGAACGCTGATCCGGTGGCTATTCTCAAGCTCCCTGCAGCTGGCGGTCGACTTGAAGCCACTGAACTCGTGGCGGCACCGGCGATGTCGAGCAATGTCGTGTCTGGCTGGAACCGGAAAGCGTATGCGGCAGCTCACGTCGTGGCCGATCCACTTGCAGTCGTGGACCCGTGGCTCGAATGCGCGATCGATTGGGATCGGACGCTCGCCTTTCGCGAACACCTCTGGAGTCTCGGCTTTGGCGTCGCCGAAGCCATGGACACGGCGCAGCGGGGCATGGGCCTCGACTGGCCGACGTCACTCGAGCTGGTGAAGAGAAGCATCGATGCCGCGGGTCCTGATCGGCTGATTGCCTGCGGTGCCGGTACCGATCATCTCGCGCCCGACCCTGGCGTCACCCTCGACGATGTGATCAACGCCTACGAGATGCAATGCGAGGCGATCGAGGCTGCAGGCGGTCGTGTCATTCTGATGGCGTCACGCGCGCTCGCGGCTGCTGCAACAGGGCCTGCCGACTATCAGCGCGTGTATGAGCGCGTGCTGGGCGGACTTGCGCGCCCGGCCATCCTGCATTGGCTCGGCGAAATGTTCGACCCCGACTTGAGCGGCTACTGGGGCAGCGATAGTCATGATGTCGCCATGGAGACCTGCCTTGACGTCATCGCATCGAACACCTCCAAGATCGACGGCATCAAGATTTCCCTGCTCTCGGCAGAGAAGGAGATTCGCATGCGCCGCCGCTTGCCTGCCGGGGTGCGAATGTATACCGGCGACGACTTCAATTACCCCGAACTGATCGCAGGAGATGAGCAGGGCTACTCGGATGCCTTGCTCGGTATCTTCGATCCCATAGCGGCGGCGGCGGCGCGTGCCTTGTCAGCGTTATCGACAGGTGACCCTGAAGAGTACGAGCGTGTCTTCGCGCCGACCGTACCTTTGTCTCGTCATGTTTTTGCAATCCCGACCCGCTTCTACAAGACGGGTGTCGTGTTCCTGGCCTATCTTGCCGGCCACCAGGATCACTTCACGATGATAGGCGGGCAGGAGAGTGCGCGATCAACCTTGCACCTGGCCGACATCGTTCGCCTTGCCAATGATGCACGTCTGTTCGACGATCCCGACGCGGTCGCGCATCGGGTCGCGCCGGTTTTCGCCGCTCGAGGCGTGGAGGTGAGGCCGTGATAGAACCCGCACGTCTGTCGCTCAACACAGCGACGGTAAAGGAACAGTGGACGCTGATCGAGTGTATCGAAGCGTGTGTACGTCACGGCATCGGAGGCATTGCTCCGTGGCGTGACAAACTGATCGAGTGCGGTGTCGACGAGGCCGCGCGCCGTATCAGTGATGCGGGCTTGCGGGTATCCGGCCTCTGTCGTGGCGGCTGGTATACCGTCGACGGAAGGTTGAGCGATGCGGTTGTCGATGACAACTTTCGTGCTGTCGATGAGGCGGAGGCCATCGGTGCGGAATGCCTGGTGATGGTCGTGGGTGGTTTGTCGCCCGGATCGCGGGACATCGTCGCAGCACGCGAGCTCGTCGCCGAAGGTCTCCAGCGCACACTTGAATACGCCCGCCTGGCTCGAGTTCCTGTCGCGATCGAGCCCCTGCATCCGATGTACGCAGCTGACCGGGCGTGCGTCAATACCGTCGGCCAGGCGCTCGATCTGTGCGATCTGCTTGGCACCGGAATCGGCGTTGCGCTCGATGTCTATCATGTCTGGTGGGATCCCGATCTTGCGGCCGGAATCGAGCGGGCCGGCAGCGAGCAGCTGCTGGCGTTTCACATCTGCGACTGGCTTGTGCCGACGAATGACCTGCTCCTTGATCGTGGCATGCCTGGCGACGGGGTCATCGACCTCTCCGGGATCAAGGGAATGGTCGATGCGAAGGGCTACAAAGGCCTCATCGAAGTCGAGATTTTTTCAGAACATGATTGGTGGACCCGGGATCCTGACGAAGTCCTCCGGATCATGGTTGAACGCGGCCGATCGATCGCCTGAGCGATCGGCGAGATCGAGTGCAATACGATTCGACTTTAGGTATCAAGAAAGCCTGCCAGCACATTAGTCGTGTTGATCCCGATTTCCTCGACGGCATAGCCACCTTCCATGACGAAGACCGTTGGCAGTCCCGACTTGCCGATGCGTTGCCCGCAAAGCGTGAAATCGTCTGACGTTAGCCGAAAGAAGCTGATGGGATCGCGCTCGAATGTATCGACGCCAAGCGAGACGACGAGTGCCTCGGCGCCGCAGGCTTCGATACGCTCGAGCGCGTCGTCGAGCGCTACCGACCAGGCGGCGTAACCGGTTCCCGGTGGCATGGGGTAGTTCGCCGTATACCCTTGCCCGACGCCCCGACCGGTTTCTTCCGCATAGCCCCAGAAGTGCGGAAAGGCATCTTCAGGGTCGCCGTGCAACGACGCGAAATACACATCTTCCCGATCGTAGAAGATGCTCTGCGTGCCATTGCCATGGTGGAAGTCCACGTCGAGAATGGCGACGCGTGCTGCGCCTGCTTCGCGAAGCCCGTCGGCGGCGAGGGCGGCATTGTTGAGAAAGCAATAACCGCCAAAGCGCTCGGCTTCGGCGTGGTGTCCGGGCGGTCGGCAGAGTGCAAACGCTACCCGGTTCCCCGCCGATACATGCTGTTGAGCCGATGCGGCGCAGGCAGCACTGGAATAGGCAGCAGCGCGCGTTCCGGATGTGATGGCGGTTTCCGCGGCCAGAGAGAAGTGACCCAGACGGCCTTCGATGTGCCGCGGTTCGTGTCGACTCAGCACGCCGGTCGGGAATACCGTCGGCAGGGCATCGCCTGCGAAACCTTCGGCCACCCAGGCATCCCACGCCTCGTCCAGGAATTGCAGGTAGTCGGGCGAGTGAATCCGTCCGAGTGCGCGCGAATCGATCGGGCCGGGCGCGTGGATATCGTCCAGTTCTCTCGCGATCAGCGCGTCACGCACGTATTCCCAGCGCTCGGGACATTCGAAGGGACGCACGAGTTCGCCACCACTCAGCTCGCCACGCGGGAAATGTCTTGCATGTGTCTCGCTGCAGAAGGTACGCATGACGTCGACGCCCGAGGAACTCGAGAAAGTTCAGGAAGCAACTCGGGGTCTGATGCCCGGCGTCATGTGTCAGGGTAGCCAGCCGTCGACTGTGTCGGCATTATCCTCGACCCACTGCGCTGCAAACTCGGCCGGATCCTTTTGCTCGACGACCAGCGCATACGTCATGCCGGTCAGCGTTTCGGCATCGAGGGCCACATTCGCGAGCATGGCCGCGGCATCGGGTTGGTCAACCTCCAGAGATGCGGCGTACGCGACGTGGATGCTTGCCGCATCCCAGGCAACACCTGCGGTCGAGCGCTCGAGCCAACCCGGCGTGGCCGAGGGCTGCACGATCAACCAGCGTTTCGCGTCGTACGCGGGCTCTTCAAGGCGTACGAGCTCGTGCTGCGCGAACATGTGGTGAGGCGTATAGCAGAAGAGCACGATATTACGGTCGTTCTCGACGGCGCTGTCGAGCCGGGCCAGGGCATCCGACTCGTCCATCTCGAGGAGCGTCATCGTATCGTCGTAGCCGTACGAACGGGCGCGGATCTTCTCGACTGTCGTCGATGCCCAGCCCGACGCGCCGATCCAGACGTCGCCCTTGCCGTCGCCATCGTTGTCAAACTGGCTGGCCATGTCGGCATCGGTCAGGTCTTTCAACGCGACGATGCCCGTACGTTCAGCGCTTGCCTTCGTGACGCACATCGCCTGTTCGCCCGACACGGCATTCGGGTTCATCCGGATGGTCTGCTTGGCGTCAACGTACAGGCCCTTGAAGTTCGACATGTTCGGCAGCCAGAGCTCGGGATGCACGTGAATCGTTCCGGCATCCATGGCTTCGAACACCGTTCGGTTCTCCCCGTCCTGGAGTTCGACCTCGATGTCGAGCTTGCTCTCCAGCGCGACCTTGAGGACGTGGGCCGTGGCGCGTACCGATGGCCAGTTGGGAACGCCGATGACCACGTCGGCGGCTTGCGCTATCGCGCCGTAAGCCGACAGTGCGGCGGCGCAGCTCATTGCCAGCAGCTTGCTTGAGTGCATTTGGACTTCCTCCTGGAGGGAACCCTTGATCCTACTGCCTTGGTCGGGAAGTATCCAGTCGCCACTCTTAGCTCACGCAGGCTCCGCTGCCTTGCAGTTTTCTAACCGGTAGCCAGGGCTATCTGCTTCCAGATTGCCGTTTCATCGAACAGTACATGCTCTCGGCGCAGCCCCCAGGGCCCGAATTCGGCATGACTGATGCCGAGGACGAAAACGTCGGCACCGCTCGGCGCACCGAAGCTTCCAAAGCCATCATGTTTGCCTTGCAGGGACCAGCGGACGGCTGCCCGCGGGGCCTGATTCGCATCCTCTCGACCGATGGTGTGGTGAACTGCAAACGTGGCTGACGGAAACGATGCACGGAGTCCCATCCAGAATTCATCGGCAACCGTTCTGCCGTGGCCGGTGACGCCACCCGGGAGCTCTAGCTGGCAGGCGCGATCATAGCGTTCGCCGACGACCGATAGCTCGGCGCTCATGATGCGCGTCAGGAGATCGACATAGGCCGTCCCTCGTGCATTGTCATTGCCTTTGCTCGTGTACACGGCCGGGGCATCGTTTTCGGGAGTCATTGGACGGGTACAGCTTGCCGCGCCACCTTCGCGCTCGATGAGGTCAACGGCGTATGCCTTGGGTTCCCAGCCCATCTGACGGACGATGGCGCCCTGGTCGCGAATCAGCCACTCGTCGAAGATCACGCCGTCCTTCACCGCGCAGTCCGCGATGATCCGGTAGGCGAGGCGCCTTCCGGTGGCCTTGCCGTAGAGGCCGTCGTGCCTGTGCGTTGCCGTGGAGAAGATCCGGTGAGACGAGAGAAAGCCTGCGTCTTCGTCTCCACACCAGATGACGTCTTCGCCGAGCAGGGTGCGGTCGGGAAATTCTGCCAGGGTTGCCATGGTTGCACTGATGACGCGCCTGTTGCCGATCACGACACCCGCCGGCGAACGTACCGGCATGTCGGGCGCGTAGTAGTCGTGCAGAGTATGAATCTTTCGTTCTTCCCAGATCTCCCGGGTGATGCCGAGAATGTAGTCCGGAAGATTCGCCCAGCGATCATCGAAGCCCTTCATGACAATCGGGTCTCTGGAAGTCGGCTCCCGGGAGTGCGGCTCTCGGGAGAACGGCTCTCGAGAGAGCGGTTTTGGGTCGGATGGTCGTTTGCTCGTCGAGTCGGACCGGCCTCGTCATCGGTATTCGTGACGCGAAACAGGCTTGCTGCACCACTCATCGATGGATATAGGCGGGTTGCGTGTCCAGGTGGTACCGCACAGGTGTCGCCAGGCGCGAGTATTGTCCTTCCGTCGGCCCATTCGAGCGCCCAGTGACCACTCATGGCCATGAGTACCTGATGGCGCGTGCTGGATGACGAATCCGTGGGCGCCGAGTTTCTGCTGAGCAGCTCCACGTCGAAACCCGGGCGTTCGTCAATCAGAGCACCGTCGCCAATGACCCGCGCAGGCCGCCCACTGTCTGCAAGTGCGAGCATGTCCTGAAAGCGTGCAATACAAGCCGGAACTACCTCATGAACAGGAGGTTCTGCGAATCTTTCCAGCTCGGACTCGTTCAGGACCGGCATGCGGGCCACGCCACCCGGCAGATCCTGGCCCTGTTTCGTGTCGTACAGTTTGCCGTCGTTGCCGAGCACGAGGCCGTGCTCAGCCGCGTCCTCGATGACTTGTGGCGCCCACTGCACGCCGCCACCCGCGTCGTCACCTCCGAGAATGGCCATGATCATTCCATAGTCGGTGCCGACATTCTCGAAGCCGCGGAACATGCCGGTCGGGATCGAGAAAATGTCCCCCGGTTCCAGCAACACCTCGCCGGCCGTACCCCAGCGTCCCCAGAAGAATCGCCAGCGGCTGCTGAGTACGAAGAACACCTCGGCCGTGCGGTGGCTGTGCAAGGAATTTCGACAGTGCGGCGGCTGACCGGCCGCGCCGATGTTGAATCCGGGCGTATCCTGGATGTGAATGTGCTGATCCTTGCTTTCGGAGACACCTCCGCCGATGACGGTGAAATTTTCCTTCTGATCGGAGCCGGGGGTATGGGCATCGATGAACGCCGTCTTGCACGGTCGAAGTTCCCCGTAGCGAACGATACGTTCGTTCATGTCTGGTTGAGTCATGTGATTTCGGTCTGCGTTTACGCAATCTTGCTGGCAGGGGTGTTCGGTATGCGCGTGGTGCTGCGCTGAATCAGCTGACTGTCGATGCGCACGCGCACGGGTGTGGTGCGACCTCGCTCGATCTTCGCGAGCAAGGCATCGACGGTGGCGTCGACCATGAGCGCTGGTTGCTGTCGCACCGTGCTCAGATCGTAGGCGGCCCAACGGGCGACGGGCGTATCGTCGAAGCCGACGACCGCGACGTCTTCAGGCACGCGCAAGCCCAGTTCGACTCGCAATACATCCAGTACGCCGAAGGCCATGTGATCGTTACCGACGAAGACGGCATCGGGAACCTCGCATCGCGCGAAGAGATCGCGAGTGACCTGCATGGCAATCTCCCTGTCGTAGTCTCCACTGACGCAGGCGAACAGGGACTGTTCATTTTTTGCAAGCCCGGCCCGTAAGCCTGCCTCACGATCCTGTCCGGTAGAACTGCCGCTCCAGCCGGCGATGTGCGCGATGCGTCGGTGCCCACAGGCGACAAAGAGCTCGGCCACTTTGCGTCCCCCAGTCACGTTGTCAGAGGTGACCGACGAGAGCGTTCGGCCGCGTTGCGTTCGATTGAACAGAACCACTGGAATTCCAGCGGCTTCGCAGCGTGCGGCAAGCGTCCCGGAGATCGCCACAGAGGCCATCACGATGCCGTCGACGCGGTAGTCGAGAATGTCGCCGATGATCTCGTCGAGTGATGTCTCGACACTCGGCGCCATGAAGATCATCGTGTGATAGCCCTTCTCCTGCAGGGCGACTGAAAGCCTCTCGATCGCCATCGGATAGAACTGATTGTCGAGGTAGGCAACCACGAGGCCGATGATGCGGGATCGTCCGGTAATGAGCCCTCGGGCCAGGGAATTCGGCCGGTAGTCGAGTTCTTCGGCGGCGCGATGCACACGCTCTGCCATCCGTTTCGATACTGAAGCGCCCGGGGTGAAGGTTCGACTGACGGCAGACTGACTGACGCCCGCGCGTCGTGCGACATCCTTCGAGGTTACTGATGTCACGATCGCACCACTACGTCCGCATCAGCCGGCCGTCCAGCCGCCATCGACGAGCAAGGCGGTTCCGGTGACCAGCCGGCTTGCATCGCTTGCGAGATAGACGACGGCACCCATGATGTCTTCAACCTCGCCGATGCGCGGAAGCTTGATCTTCGACTGAATCCAGGCTACCCGTTCCGGATCGTTGAACGTCGCTTCGGTCAATGGCGTGCGAATGAAGGTCGGGCAGATGGTGTTGATCCGGATATCATGCGGCCCCCACTCGATGGCCATGCTCTTGCACATGCCCTCGAGTCCGTGCTTCGACGCACAGTACACGGCCCGGTCGATTCCACCGACGTGGCCCATCTGGCTGGAGACATGAATGATCGAGCCGGGCTTGCCTGCGTCGATCAAGCCTTTGGCTACACGGGCAGACAGGAAGCAGGCGCCCTTGAGGTTCACATCCATGACCTGCTGGTAGTCGTCTTCAAGGAGATCCACTGCGGCACTGTGGCGCGCGGTGCCTGCGGCATTGACGACGATATCGAAAACATCTCTCTTCGCCAGTGCGGTGGTCACGGCGTCGGTTTCACTGACGTCCAGACAGAGGACTTCGGCTGCGTGGCCTGCCGCCTTCAGCGCATCGACAACGGCGATCAGATCATCCTCGCTGCGCGCAGCGCAGCTGACCAGCGCACCGGCCTCCGCGACCGCCACGGCCGCCGCCAGACCGATGCCGCGGGTCGCACCGGTGACCAGAGCACGTCTGCCGTCGAGTCGAAAGGACGGCGTTCTGGGCAACTCGATCATGGCGTTTCGGACGCAGGCTCTGCGGCTGCGCCATATTCGATGTTCCGGCCACCGTAGCGACGCACGCGCACGTTGGCCTGTTCAGCATGACCGACAAACCCCTCGAGCAGGCAGAGCCTCGAGCAGTACTCGCCGATTTCGGCCGCCGTGTCATCACGGGTTATCTTCTGGTAGCTGTGCGTCTTCAGGTACTTGCCGACCCACAATCCCCCCGTGTAACGGCCGGCCTTGCGTGTCGGCAGCGTGTGATTGGTACCAATGACCTTGTCGCCGTTCGCGACGTTCGTGCGGGCGCCGAGAAAGAGCGCGCCGTAGGAGTGCATGTGCTCCAGAAACCAGTCATCTCGATCCGTCATCACCTGCACGTGTTCGGAGGCAATATCGTTGGCGACATCCAGCATTTCCTCATGGGTATCGCAGACGATGACCTCGCCGTAGTCGCGCCAGGAAACGCCGGCGGTGTCTGCCGTCGGCAGGATATCGAGCAGTCGATCGATCTCGTCGAGCGTCTCCTTTGCCAGGCGTCGAGAGTTGGTCAGCAGAACGGCTGGTGAGTTGTAGCCATGTTCAGCCTGACCAAGCAGATCCGTTGCACAGAGTTCCGCATCGACGGTTTCATCGGCAATGACCATCGTCTCGGTCGGACCCGCGAAGAGATCGATTCCCACGCGGCCGAAGAGCTGGCGCTTGGCTTCAGCGACGAATGCATTGCCTGGCCCCACCAGCATGTGCACCGGGACGATCGACTCCGTGCCGATGGCCATGGCGCCGATGGCCTGTATGCCACCCAATACGTAGATTTCGTGAGCGCCACCGAGGTGCATGGCTGCGATGACAGCCGGATTCGGCTCACCCTTGAAAGGCGGCGTGCAGGCGATGATTCGGGGAACGCCGGCGACAGACGCGGTCGCCACCGACATGTGAGCAGACGCAACCATCGGGAACTTGCCTGCAGGCACATAGCATCCGACCGACTGAACAGGGATGTTGCGGTGGCCGAGAATGACGCCGGGCAGGGTCTCGATTTCGATATCAGTCATCGAGTCGCGCTGTGCCTGAGCGAAATTCCTGACCTGCGCTTGAGCAAATTTCAGATCGGCCATGTCACGATCAGTGACGCGCGCCATCAAGGCTTCTATCTCGTCTGCAGACAGTCGATAGGATGGCGGACTGTAGTTGTCGAACTTCTCCGACAGTTCGCGGACGGCGGCATCGCCTCTGGACTCGATATCCTGCAGCGTTTTCTCGACCACAGTTTGCACGCTGGCGTCGTCTTCGGAGCGTTCCGTTGCCGATTTGCCGCGCTTGAGGTACTCAATGGTCATGCCGATGTTCCAGATTTGCATACGAATGCAGTTTCGGAATACTATCATGCTTCGAGTTCCTGGATCAGCAGCGCCTATCGGAATCATGCATCGTAACCATGCCTTCTGACCATGCCTCGGAATCCTGTATCCGCATCATGCATCAGGAAGCGAACCATGCTGATCGTACATAGCGAGCGTTGCCCGAGCGGTGTTGTCACGCTGCCCGGTCGAACCTTGTCGGCAAGTCTGTGCCCGTGGTGGGCTTCGGGGCGATAGTATGATCATCGTGTGCCGAGATGTGCATTTCCGTTCTGTCGATCGATAGTCTGGCACTTGCACTGGCCAGCTCGATCAGTGGGGTGGCGTACCCGGGCTGATTCTCTCTAGCCGAAAGAGCAACTGTCAGGGCGTCGCCATAGCGGCCCGCACGAGCGAAACTCCAGTGCTTGATCGGGTCGCGTTGCGCTGCGCGATGGACTCTGGCGATGGCGGTGACCGGGGCCATCAGTGCGCCGAGCCCAGGCGTGCTGCCGACCTCGAGGACGTCTGCCCGATTGTCGCCGTGTATGCGTCTGACCAGAGTTTCGAGAACCTTTCGGGAAACCGATCCCGGCAGTGCGGAGATTTCATCGAGCGCGTTTGCAACAGCCCTGAGTGTCTGCTCGGTCAGTGTTACCGACGCTCGTTCGGGCGTGCCGGAAGTCGTGCCTATCATGGCCTCGAGTCTTTCAGCATCGGCATGACTGCGTATGTTTCCCACTAGCTTGTCGTCGATTCCGAGCAAGCGCGCCAGGCGCTGCCAGTAGGCGTATGTCTCGCTTACGGATGTATCGCTCGGCGCGAAGCCCAGCGACGCTTCGGCCCGCATGCTGCCAAGAGTGAAGGCGAGCCAGGTGTGGGCAAGGTCGATCTGATTGATCGGCGTGCCGAAGCGGGCTTCGTCATGCCCGTTTTTTCGTGCAGCCCGGCGCGCCCGGGCGTGCATCAGGCGAAGCTGGACGGTTGCAATATAGCCGGCTTTGCCCGGCGCGAGCGAGCCGGGCAACATCGTGCTCGAGAGCCAGCGCGCCGTCATGCGCAAGCGCGTTTCGGTGTCGTTCTGCAGTCGACCGGTCGCGCTCAGGACGCTCGCGATCGAGGGCGACGAGTAGATGCCGATCAGCGCACCTGCACTCATCGAAAGCAGGTGCAGTCTAAAGGGCACCGCGCACCACGCTCGAGGTCCTGTCGAGATCAGGGCCTGTTCCTCCCGAGTGCACAGTGGTTCGGTTGAACGGAGCAGTGAAGCAACCGTGGTATCCGGCTGCTCGAGCGAGGCGAGACCGAATTCAAGCCCTTGCTGCAACTGTTTGCCCGCACGCATACGCTGTTTACCCTCGAATTCGACAAGCGCGTCAGCCAGAGGGTCGCCGGTGCGCAATGCCTTCTTGAATCGATCGCTGTTCGCCTTGCCATGGTGGCGCGTGAATTCTGTCTGGCTACCTCTAGCCGTTGGCCAGCTGCTGATTCCGATCTGTGTGACGGACATTGAACCGAGTTTCGCCTCATTGATCTTGTCGACCATCGACCGGCAGCAGTCGTCGTGCCACCGAAGCCGCCCTGAACGGGTATCGTCCATGCAAAGGCAAGGGTTCGTGCAAAGGTTATGGCCGCACGACAACTGGGCCAACAGGTACGTTTCGTGCTTACCGGTGCCCTTCGCTCCGCATTACCGGCCGCTCCCCGGACGCCCCATGCCTACCGCGCAAGATCCGGTTCTGATCGATGCAGATTTTCGCCCGCAGGCGGCGCTGTGGATCGCGATCGGATCGGTGCCGCTGGTCGCTCCTTTCGCTGCGTTGCACTACTTTCAGCAGCGCCCCGTACTGGGTAGCGTCGCACTTGGCGTTATCGCCGTGCTGTGCTTCCCCGAAAAGCCAGCTCGTGTCGCCAACGGCATTCTTCTGGCCGCCTCGATGCCGTTGATCGGCCTGGTGGCATCGGCGGATATTGCGCTGCGAGCCATGGCGACGCTTGTCGGCGTGAGTATCTTTACCTTTGCCCTCATCCATATCATTTCGCGCCAGCAAGAGCGACTGCAGCGTCAGCTTCGACACGATCCGCTGACCGGACTTCAGAACAGACGCGTGCTCGACGCGATGCTCGAGAAGGCCATGGCTCGGTCCTCGAGCAAGCACTTGCCGATGACGCTGCTGGCCATCGATCTGGATCATTTCAAGCGCATCAACGACGACTTCGGTCACGCCGCCGGGGATCAGGTACTGCAGAACCTTGGCAAGTTCCTGCGTGGTTGGCTCTGCGCCAGGGATGTCGCATTCCGGCTTGGTGGTGAGGAGTTTCTGGTCCTGCTTCACGACACATCCGATGTTGACGCCTACCGCGTAGCCGAATCGATGGTAGCGGGGATTCGCGAGACAACGCTGCTCGATGCACGCACGGTGACCGCGAGTATTGGCTACGCCCCATTCTCGGATGCGCCAGATGCGAAGGCGTGGATAAGACAGGCGGACGAGGCACTCTATCTGGCGAAGCGTGCTGGTCGAAATCAAGTGGCAACGGGTCCAGGGTCAACAGGTTCGCCGTTAACCGGCCGTTCGGATACCGTGTCGAGCGTCGTCGCGGAAGTTGATTCCGCAAACACGTAACGAGATCGCCTTCAGGTCGGTGGTGCAGCCAGCGACTGTCGTTCGACGATGCTGGTCGGCAACTTGACGCGCTGCGGCGGTCCGTCGCCGCGAACCCTGGCCAGCAGAACTTCCGCTGCGCGTCGGCCCATTTCCCGATGGGGAACATGGACCGTGGTCAGCGCGGGCTCGACCACCGTTGCGAGTTCGATATCGTCGAATCCCGTGATGGAGACATCCCCGGGAACGGAAAGCCCCATATCGTGCGCCATCCTGAGCGCACCGACGGCCTGTACGTCATTGCCACACATGACGACACCAGCGCGCGGATCTCTCTCGATCAGTCGACGGAAGGCCATGCCAGCGTCCTCGAAGGAATAGGGCGATTCCTCGATCGCAAGCTCAGCGGGATCGAGCCCTGCCGACTTCAACGCACGCTTGACGCCCCGAACCCGATCGGCAGCCCGATCGTTCCTGCGTCGCTCGCCACTCAGGAAGGCAAATCGCCGGTGACCGAGATCGATGGCGCGTTGCGCCATGGCGGCAGCAGCGGCGGCATTGTCGAAGCCGACAAACGAGTGCGGATCGGCGCGTCCTATCGTCCAGGCTATGACGACCGGCATGCCACGGCGAATCAACAGGCGATCGATTTCCTTGCTGCGGCGTGTGCCAATCAATAGCAAACCGTCGATACCACGGGCGATCATCGTGCGAATCTGTTGCTCTTCGATCGCCGGATCGTAGGATGAGCTCGCGACCAGCAAGGTGGCATCATTGCGAGCCAGTTCGTCCTGAAACGCCTGCAGACCACGTGCAAAGATCGCGTTGGTCATCGTGGGGATGATGGCGCCATAGGTGTCGGTCCTTTTCGCGGCGAGGGCGCGGGCGCCGAAATTCGGCAGATAACCCAGACGTGCGACAGCCGCCAGTACCCGATTTCGAGTGATCTCGGCGACCCTCGAGGGATCGTTAAGGCAACGCGATACCGTCGCGGTAGAGACTCCGGAATCCTGAGCGACGTCCTCGAGTGTGGGCAGGACATCTTCATTCATGAGTTGTCGATCTCCGTCGTGGGTCAGGTAGACGTGCGTCGGGCCGGTTCTTCGGCATGTCGTGTAGGTCGCGTCATGAAGCCCTTGCTGAATGACTGTTCTACATTGTGATGCAAGGGCTTGCAAAAAAGTTGATGTAAGCGCTTGCATCGATGAGATCTACTGCGTAGACTCCATCACATCGCCAAGGCTCAAACTCCGGCGACGAAGCAATGCTCGCGCAGTCAGCGCCAGCGAGGGGTCGGCACCTTGACTGTCGACGATGAATACTTACCAAGAGGAATCGTGACGATGGCGGTCAGCTACCTGAAGAAGGCGACGCACACATCCAGCAGCGACAGTGGCGACGTGCGCTCGACAGTGCAGGGCATGCTCGATACGATCGAGGCAGGCGGAGACGCTGCGGCACTCGAGTTTGCAGCGAAATTCGATCGCTACGAAGGTGACATCAAGCTTGATGCCGACGCCATTGCGGCGGCTACTGCGCTCGTGCCTGAACGTCTGAAGGCTGACATCCGCTTTGCCCATGACAATGTTCGGCGCTTTGCCGAGGCGCAGAAGGGCACCATGCACGACGTGCAACTCGAAGTCGTGCCCGGCCTCATTGCCGGACAGAAGAGCATTCCCTGTCGAGCGGCTGGCTGCTACATTCCCGGTGGGCGTTACAGCCATATTGCGTCGGCCATCATGACGGTCACGACTGCGAAGGTTGCCGGTGTCGGCAACATCGTGGCGTGTTCACCGCCGCGTCCCGATGTGGGGATCGCGCCGGCCATCGTCTACGCCGCGCACATTGCCGGTGCCGATACCATTCTCGCGATGGGCGGAGTCCAGGGTGTCGCTGCCATGGCGTTCGGTTTGTTCGGTTTGCCCAAGGCTGACATTCTGGTCGGTCCGGGCAACCAGTTCGTTGCCGAAGCGAAGCGCATTCTCTTCGGGCGCGTCGGAATCGACATGTTCGCAGGGCCGACAGACAGTCTGATACTCGCGGACGACAGTGCCGATGCGGAGATTGTCGCCGCGGATCTTGTCGGCCAGGCGGAGCACGGTTACAACTCGCCGGTATGGCTGGTCACCGATTCACAAGCGCTTGCCGAAAAAGTCATGGCGCGTGTGCCGGCCCTCATAGCAAGCCTTCCCGAACTCAATCGCAAGAATGCCGAAGCAGCCTGGCGCGACTTTGCCGAAGTCATGGTCTGTGCTGATCGAGAAGAGATGGCCGCCACCTCAGACAGCTATGCACCAGAGCATCTGACAGTTCAGGCGAAGGATCTGGACTGGTGGCTCGAACGATTGCAGTGTTACGGCTCGCTCTTCCTGGGTGAGGAGACAACGGTTGCCTATGGTGACAAGGCCTCCGGTACCAACCATGTATTGCCGACATCCGGAGCGGCCAACTACACCGGAGGCCTCTCGGTACACAAGTACATGAAGATCGTCACCTGGCAGCGGGCAACTCGTGAGGGCGCCAAGTCGGTAGCCGAGGCAACAGCACGCATCTCGCGTCTCGAGGGCATGGAAGGACACGCCCGCACCGCCGATATCCGACTTGGCAAGTATTTCCCCGACGAGACCTTCGAACTGACCCCCGAGCTGATCCCTGAGGAAGCACCGGCTACTGCATGAACGACACGGCTCAAAATGTAACGCAGCTTCTCGACGTCAGTGGTCGGGTTGCCTGCGTGACCGGTGCGAGCGCCGGGCTTGGTCGTGCAGCGGCTTCGGCACTCGCGGCCGCCGGTGCCTCGGTCGTCGGCGTGGCACGTCGCGAAGAAGATCTGGCAAGTTGGTCAGAGACGGAGCCGGGCGTCACGGCCTACGTGGCGGCAGATCTCGCGAAGCGGGATTCGCTCGAAGCGGTGGCGCGAGAAATTGCCGACGCTTTCGGGCCTCCGGATATCCTCGTCAACGCTGCCGGCATCAATACGCGGCACGCGGCCGACGACGTCACTCCGGAAAGCTGGAATGTGACGCTGGACCTGAATCTGGCTGCGCCGTTCTTCCTCGCGCAGGCGATGGTGCCGGCGATGCGCTCCAGGGGCTGGGGGAGAATCGTGAACTTTGCGTCCTTGCAGAGTTTTCGCGCGTTTCCCGGGGGGCTGGCTTACGGTGCGTCGAAGGGCGGTATCGCGCAGCTCACCCGGGCCATGGCAGAGAGCTGGTCTGGCGCTGGAATAACGGCCAACGCAATCGCCCCCGGGTTCATTCGCACCGAATTGACAGCACCAGTCTTTGCGGACGCTGATCGGGCAAGTCACAACGCGGCGCAAACCTGTATCGGCCGCAACGGTGAGCCCGGCGATATGGTCGGTCCGCTGCTTTTCTTCTGCTCGGAGGCATCGGCGTATGTCACCGGCCAGGTCTTGAGTGTCGACGGAGGCTATACAGCAAAGTGAAAGCACTACTCTATACGGGAGCAAAGACGCTCGAGTATCGCGAAGTAGCCGAGCCAGAGCCTGATACGGCGGCTGACGAGGTACTCGTCCGAGTAGACAGTGTCGGTATCTGTGGTTCCGACATGCACGCCTGGCTCGGGCATGACACCCGACGTCCGGCGCCGCTCATTCTCGGTCACGAGGCCGCCGGAGTCGTCGTTGGTGGAGAGGACGACGGTCGACGGGTCACGGTCAACCCCTTGGTGAGTTGTGGCAGCTGTAAACCCTGCCTGAGCGGTCGGGATAACCTTTGCATCAAGCGACAGATCATTTCCATGCCCCCGCGAGAAGGCGCTTTCGCAGAGTGCCTGCGCATGCCGCGTCGGAACTTGACGACGATCCCGGCAAGCGTTCCTTTCGACAAAGGTGCGTTGGCCGAGCCCATCGCGTGTGGCTGGCACGCGGTGAAGCTCGCGAGCGCAAGGCTGCAGCCCGGTTTGGCCGACGCACGCACGCTAGTCATCGGTGGTGGGCCCATCGGCGTCGGTGCGGCCTTGTCGGCGCAGTGTCAGGGTGCCGGAAGCGTCGTGGTTGTCGAACCCAATGCCACCCGTCGTGACTACCTTCTGAAGCAGGGAGAGGTTGACGTGCGTGCACCCGAATCGCTTGATCCGAAGGCGAGTTTCGATCTGGTGATCGATGGTGTCGGCCTTGTGGTTACGCGCGAGCAGGCGAGCCGCGTCGTCGAGCCGGGCGGTCTCATCATGCATATCGGACTGGGTTCCGCCGAGGGCGGTCTCAACATTCGGCGCATGACCCTGCAGGAGGTGTCCTTCATCGGCACCTACACCTACACGGCAGACGAATTTCGTGATGTCGCCGATGCCATCGCCGAGGGTCGACTTGGCAAGCTTGACTGGATCGAACAGCGTTCCCTGGCCGACGGCGCTGCTGCTTTTGTCGAACTGCACGCCGGTAGCGTAGCTGCTCCGAAGATCATCTTGAAACCCTGAGCACAGCCTGAGCACAGCCTGAGCACAGATTGATCTGTCGCTCGAACCCCGTCAGACAATCGGGTCGACGGGAGCTTTACAGGAGACCCGCCTTGAGCGTTGATGGAAGACTTGTCGAAGACCTCGTGAAGAATCATGTGGAATTCGTGACGACCGTACCCTGCAAGCAACTGGCGGGCATGATAGAGGGCATTGATGCACACCCCGACATCTACCACATTCCGTCGAACAAGGAAGATGAAGGTATCGGCTTGTGTGCCGGCGCCTTCATGGGTGGCAAGCGCAGCGCCATCGTCATGCAGAACACCGCCATCGGGGTGACCATCAATACCCTGGTCACATTGACTCAATACTATCGACTGCCGTTGCCGATGATCATCAGCTATCGTGGTGAACTCGGTGAGCCGGTGGCGTGTCAGGTCGAGATGGCCGTTCATACCAAGTCATTGTTGAACGAGTTGAAGATACCGACCTATCACTTCCACCACGAAAAGGATGCGGACGAGTTCGATGCCATTCTTCGTCACACCTTCATGTGCAACAAACCCGTAGCGATCCTGACGGACGCAACGTTCTGGCAGGGATACTGATCATGATTCGTTCCGAAATTCTTCGCCGGCTCGTCCCGGTCTTATCCGATCATCTGGTGGTGTGCAATATAGGCCTGCCGAGTCAGGAACTGCACGATCTCGATGATCAGCCCAGCAATTTCTACATGCTTGGAACCATGGGATTGAGCTCGTCGATCGGGCTCGGTGTCGCACTTGCACAAAAGGAGCAGGTCATTGCCATCGATGGGGATGGTTCGGTGCTGACCAACCTGGGAACCTTGCCCACCATCGCGAACAACGTGGCAGACAACTTCATCTTGCTCATCATCGACAACGGTAGCTATGGGTCGACAGGCGATCAACCGACCTATGCCGGCAAGAAGACCTCGCTGGCAGCCGTTGCAACAGCTTGCGGTTGTGAGAACGTGATCGAATGCCAGGCGGAAGAAGCGGAAAGCGTGATGCAACAGGCGCTCGATGCCAAGCGCATGACCGTCATCGTGTGCAAGTGTGAATCCGGAAACATCAAGGTGCCGGTGATCCAGATGGATCCGGTGGTGATTCGCGACCGGTTCATGCGCACGATCGAAGCGCGGAACGCCTGAATATCAAGGTGGAAGGCGACTTGGTGACGACATTCGACAGCGTAATGTGGCCGGGTAGAGGCACTCGCATGACGATCGCCTGTGTGCCCGCGGCATGATGGCGCTCTCAAGTGACATTCATTCCAGTGCGGATGCCCGGCGACTGGCGCGCCGGCATCTACCCTGGATGGTGTATGACTACATCGATGGTGCGGCGGGTGAAGGTGAGGGGGAACGGCGCAATCGCGATGCCTTCCGCGAATTGCGACTGCAGCCTCGCATCCTGAACAACGTCGAGCATCGCCGTCTGGAGGTTCCGCTGTTCGGCGAAACGGCGACCTTGCCCTTCGGTATCAGTCCGATGGGCATGTGTAACCTGAGCAGACCGGGTGCAGATCTCATGCTTGCGCGTGTCGCAAAGCAATACGAGGTACCAACGGGAGCCTCCACTGCTGCGTCCACATCGCTCGAGTCCATCATCGAGGCGGCGGCCGGGAATGCCTGGTTTCAACTGTATTTCAGTGGCCAGGAGACAGCTTCGGAAGCGCTGATGTCACGTGCGGAAGCCGCTGGATACCAGACGCTGGTCCTCACCGTGGACGTACCTGAAGTGGGGCGACGGCCGCGCGAGTTGCGGCGTGGTTTCAAGATGCCTTTTCGAATGGGTGTGAGTCAGTTCGTCGACTTTGCCTGTCATCCGCCCTGGTCGCTTGCCACCTTGTTCAAGGGAGCACCGGAACTCGCCAACTTCGGCGGTGCCTTCGGTGAGTTCGATCGCACCAGCAGCCGGGCGGGCGCCGACTGGAGTCTTCTCGAACGCATTCGAGAGCGTTGGAAGGGACGCCTCGTGGTCAAGGGCGTACTGAGTGTTCCGGATGCGAAAGCGCTTCAAAGAGCGGGTGTGGATGCCATACAGGTGTCGAGCCACGGCGGCCGGCAACTCGAGAGTGCACCGCCTGCCATTCACGCGCTTGCGGCCATTCGCAACGCGGTGGGGCCCGACTATCCGCTCTTCTATGACAGCGGCATTCGCTCGGGAGAAGATGTCATCAAGGCCTACGCACTCGGTGCGAACTTCGTCTTCCTCGGCAGACCCTTGTTGTTCGCGATCGCAGCAGGCGGTGAGCGGGGACTGTCGCAGCTTGTCGATGTCTTCTCTCAGGAAGTCAGTATTGCTCTGGCACAACTCGGTCTCAGTAGTCTTGACGGTATCGGTCAATCCAGCTTGGCCGATGCATCGTTCGGTGCTGATTCGTCCATCGGGTCCGGTCAGCCATCGGTACGGCATGAATGACATTGGCGATCGTGAAGTAGTCAGTCACTACGTGCCGCCCGCGCCTGTAAGCTGGGATGCGCTTGCCTTGTCGAGCGCCATTCACGCAAGGGATATCTCCTGCCGGGAGGTCATGACGGCCTACCTCGATCACATCGAAATCTGTAATCCGATCGTGAATGCGATCGTCTCGTTGCGAGACCGGCGTGGCCTTTTGAAAGACGCTGACAGACGTGATCGCCTACTCGCAGTCGGCGAGTCACAGGGCTGGTTGCACGGATTTCCACTGGCGGTGAAAGACCTTGCGGCAACCGCCGGATTGAGAACGACGCGAGGGTCGCCGTTGTTTGCCGATCACATTCCCGAATGCGATGGTCTGGTCGTTGCGCGCATGAAGCGGGAGGGCGCGATCGTCATCGGCAAGACGAACGTTCCCGAGTTCGGGCTGGGATCGCACACCTACAACGCGGTCTTCGGCGTGACACGAAATGCCTTTGATACAAGCCGCAGCGCGGGTGGTTCGAGTGGGGGTGCAGCAGTTGCGTTAGCCACGCGCATGCTTCCGGTCGCTGATGGCAGCGACATGATGGGGTCACTGCGTAATCCGGCGGCTTTCAACAACGTCTTCGGACTGCGTCCCTCGCAAGGGCGCGTGCCGTTCGCGCCAACGCTCGACGTCTTTGGTCAACAACTTTCCACCGAGGGGCCGATGGCACGTTCGGTCGCCGATCTCGCTCGCCTGCTGGCGACACAGGCCGGTCCTGATGCGAGGGCGCCACTGTCTGTGGCAGGCGACTCGTCGGTCTTTGCAGGCGACCTCGACAGCGACGTGCGCGGGCTACGCATCGGCTGGCTGGGAGACTGGAATGGCTACCTGCCGATGGAGGAAGGTGTGCTGACGCTGTGCGAACGCGCGATGGACACCTTCGAATCCATGCAATGCGAAGTAGAGTCTTGTACGCCGGAGTTCGACGCCGCGAGGCTCTGGCAGTGTTGGTTGACCTTGCGCCAATGGGCAGTGTCCGGGCTGCTGGCGCCTCTCCATGGTGATCCTGAAAAGCGCAAGCTGCTGAAGCCAGAAGCCTGCTGGGAAGTGGCAGCCGGTCTTTCCTTGTCCGCACTCGACGTCTACAAGGCACACTGCGAACGCACGGCCTGGTACGAGTCCTTGTGCGTCGTGTTCGAGAAATTCGACTTCCTGATGCTACCGAGCGCGCAGGTGTTTCCGTTTCCGGTCGAACAGGACTGGCCAAGCGAAATCGCCGGCCGAACCATGGATACCTACCATCGCTGGATGGAGACGACGATTGCGGGGTCGCTGTCCGGTTGTCCGGTGATCAATGTGCCGGCAGGCTTCAACGATGCAGGTCTGCCGATGGGTATCCAGATCATCGGTCGGCATCAGGCTGATCTGGACGTTCTCAAGCTGGCACATGCCTACGAAAGGGCCGCTGACGAAGGCATGATCAATCGGCAGCCTGATCTTCGAGCCGACATCGGTTCATCAGATCAGTAGGGAGCATTTGCCAACGAGGCGCGTGTGTCGACCATGAGATCGACTCGCACCGCATGGCGTCAGCTCTTGCCCTTCCACGGCACGAGCAGTTTTTCTGCCCATCGCATCAACAAGTCGATGCCAAAGCCGATGACGCCGATCAGGATGATGCCCATGATGACGATGTCGGTGTTCTGGAACTTGGACGCGGTCATGATCATCATGCCGGCGCCCTGTTCAGCAGCAACCAGTTCGGCGGCTACGACCGTGCCCCAACAGACTCCCATCGCCACCCGCGCCCCGGTGAAGATCTCTGGCAGGGAATTGGGAATGATCACATAGCGCATGATCTGGGCCTTCCCGGCACCGAGCGAGTAGGCGGCGTGAACCTTGGCAATATTGACCCCCGACACGCCTGCGCGTGCTGCGATCGCCATGATCCACAAGGCGGCCAGGAACAGCAGAATGATCTTGCCGATTTCACCGATACCCGCCCAGATGATGACGAGCGGGATCAGCGCCAGGGGAGGAACGGGGCGCATGAATTCGACGATCGGATCGAACCAGCCACGGAACCAGTTACTCAGGCCCATCGCATAGCCGAGCGGTATTCCCACGATCGCACCGAGAATGAAACCGACGACCACTCGAAACAGCGAGTAGCCGAGATGTTCGCCCAGCGAGAAGTTGCGAAAGCCTTCATCGAATATCTTCAAGGTTCGCGTCCAGACGGTTTCCGGTGCGGGCAAGTAGAGAGGTTCCATCTGCCACCCGCGCGCCGGTTCGAGGTTCGGTGTGCCCTTGTCCGACAGCGTGACGGTACCGCCGTCGATCTTGACGCTCTGCCCGGGCTCGATGCTCTTGCCGTTGATCGCAATCACCTTGGCCTTGCTACCGTCAGGTGTCTCGTCGTTCGCTTGCACGTTGATGAGCTTCGTCCGCCACTGGGCGACACTTACGGCGTCGTTGCTCGCGAAGCCATCGCCAGGTTCGACGGCAGGAGCCTCTGGGCTCGCTTCCCGCGGGTGAACGAGCGCAGTGACTGTTGCTTCGTCGGTGGCACCGGCCTCATCCTGTGCGGTGTAGTTGAACGAGATGCTTCCCTCGAAAGGTCCCGGCATATGCAGGAATCCAGGCAACAATCGGGAGCCGGTGAACATTCCCCACAGCAAGAGGATCGTGGCGATCGAGACCACGCTGGCGACGCGGTTGGGCCGCACGGCGCTCTCGTCGCCGAAGGTCACGGTCTTTCGCGAAGAGAAGCCTCGTTCACCGGCGGTCTTGATGACTTTGGTGACGATGAGATACGCGACAACGAAAATGGCGATGTATATAAGCAGAGGAGTCATGTCTTGTCTCCCGTGTCGCCCATGATCTCCTCTTCCATATCCCAGATCATGTTCAGTATTTCCTCGCGTTTCGTGCCGAAATCGGGATGCTTCTTGACTTCACGCAAGTCGGTCGTCACGCCCAACTCGGCAAAGGGCAAATGGTATTCCTTGTGAATGCGACCCGGGCGAGGGGCCATGACAATCAGACGTTCACCGAGCAGGAGTGCTTCTTCTACGGAGTGCGTGATCAGGATGATCGTCTTGCCCGTCTCCTTCCAGAGCTTCAGGACCAGACTCTGCATCTTCTCGCGAGTCAGTGCATCCAGAGCGCCGAGGGGTTCATCCATCAGGATGACGTCGGGATCGTTCGCAAGGCAGCGGGCGAGGGCAACCCGCTGTTGCATGCCACCGGAAAGTTCGTAGACCGCTTTTTCCTTGAATTCCCTGAGCCCGACGACGTCGAGCAAGCGGTTGACGACCTTCGCCTTCTCGTCTTCCGGTGTCTTCTTCATCAACAGGCCGAAGCCGACGTTTTCCCGGACAGACATCCATTCGAACAGTGCGCCCTGCTGGAAGACCATGCCTCGTTCCGCGTCAGGACCGACGATATCGTGATCGTTGAGAACCAGCTTGCCCTCGGTCGGTGCGAGGAATCCGGCAACGATATTGAGTAATGTCGTCTTGCCGCAGCCGGAAGGGCCCAATACGCTGAGCAGTTCTCCCTTGTTCAGCGTCAATGACACGTTCTTCAGCGCGTGTACCGCTTCTCCATTCGGCAAGTCGAAACGCATCGACAGGTTTTCAAGCATCAGTCTGCCCACAAGAGACTCCTCGGTTTACCGATATCGGGTACGCAGAACCTGCGCCTGAAGGTCGTCAAAGGAGCCGGCGTTATATTGCAACACCGGCTCCGACAAACCGTCAGAGGTCTTTCGCAGCCTCGAGCGGTCCCGTGTTGACAGCATCTTCATAGCTTTCAAGTGCGGAATCTATCGAACCGGCGGTGACGAAGACGTCAGCCACGCCTTTCATGAA